>Ga0102953_1000377_pt1 | contig 31646 bp, 25 predicted proteins | sample SalPon2A_C_D2_MG_FD_78509 | JGI IMG/M metagenome (GOLD analysis project Ga0102953, IMG submission 78509) | Soil microbial communities from South San Francisco under conditions of wetland restoration - Salt Pond MetaG R2A_C_D2_MG | ecosystem: Environmental > Terrestrial > Soil > Wetlands | place... | reverse complement strand
CCCGCAGCAGCAGTTGGCCCGGCTGGCCAAGGGCCAGACGGTACAGGTGAGCGTCGATGGCCTCGACCAGACCCAATTCACGGGCAAGGTCACGGCGATCGGCGCCCAGGTGGAAAGCGGCACCCGCAATATGCAGGTGCAGGCCACACTGGCCAACCCCGACGGCGTGCTGCGCCCGGGCATGTTCGGCGAGGTCACCGTCCGTACCGGCCGGGGAAGGCAGGTGCTCACGGTGCCCGCTTCGGCCATTACCTACAACACCTATGGCGAGTATGTCTACGTGGTAAAACAGGCCAAGCAGGGGCTGGTCGCAAAGCAGATAAACGTGAAGACGGGTGAGACGCGCAACGGCCTCACGGTCGTCACCCGCGGCCTGGAGGCGGGCCAACGCGTGGTGACGTCCGGCCAGGTCAAGCTGCACCCGGGCGCTGCGGTAAGCGTCGCGCCCTCGACGGCCGCCAGTCCCGCCGGAGCCACCACCCGGGCCCCCGGGAGCGGCTCATGAGCGAACCGCGCGGACGCTGGACGGACCTGTTCGTCCGCCGGCCGGTACTGTCTATAGCACTCGCCCTGTTGATCGCCATCCTCGGCCTGTTCAGTTTTCTCAGCCTGCAGACACGCGAATATCCCAATCTCACCAACACGGTGATCAGTGTCAATACCAGCTACCCGGGGGCCAGTCCGGAAACGGTGCAGAGCTTCATCACCCAGTCGCTCGGGCGCGTGCTGGGACAGACGCCCGACCTTGACTACATGACCTCCTCGAGTTCCCAGGGCGGTTCCTCGCTGACGCTGTACATGCGCCTCAATACCGACCAGGCCAACGCACTGGCCAACGTGCAGACCGAGATCACCCAGGTCCAGGACCAGTTGCCCGCCAACAGCCATCCGCCGGTGGTCAACGTCTCCGCCGGACACCAGACTTCGCTCATGTACATCGCGCTCTACAGCCCCGGCAACGAAATGAGCCCGGCGCAGATCACCGATTACGTGATCCGCAACGTCCAGCCCCTGCTGCAGACGGTCCAGGGCGTCTCACAGGCCCGGCTGATCCCCGGCGGCAGCGGCGGCAACGGCAACACCCTCGCGATGCGCGTCTGGCTCAAGCCAGGCGCCATGACCGCCTACGGCGTCACGCCCGACGACGTCGAACAGACGCTGCGCGACCAGAACGTGATTACCGCGCTCGGCACCACGCGCAACCCGCTGGTCGCCGTCCCCATCGGCAGCAACCTGAGCGCCGACGACGTCGACACTTTCAAGCACCTGGTGGTCAAGACCGTCGACAACACGCCGGTCTACCTTGACCAGGTCGCCCGAGTGGAGCTGGGCGCGGAAAGCTACGAGTCCAACGCTTATTTCAACGGCAATCCGGCGACCCTGATCGGTGTCGACACCACGCCTTCGGCCAACTCGCTCGACGTCGCACGCGGCGTCGAGCAGCAGCTCAAGATCGTGCGCAAGGATCTCCCGCCCGGCCTTGAGCTCGGTGTGCCGTTCAACACCGCGGACTTCATCCACTCGGCGATCAGCGAAGTCGTCACCACCATCGCCATCACGCTCGGCGTCGTGCTGCTGGTCATCTTCATCTTCCTCGGCTCGCTACGCGCTCTGGTGATCCCCGCCGTGGCCATTCCGCTGTCGATCCTCGGCGCCGGTATTTTCATGCAGGCCTTCGGCTACAGCCTCAACCTGCTTACCTTCCTCGCCTTCGTGCTTGCCATCGGCCTGGTCGTGGACGACGCCATCGTGGTGGTGGAAAACGTGCACCGCCACGTGGACGCGGGCGAATCCGGGTTCCTCGCGGCGGTCAGGTCCGCTCGCGAGCTGACCCTGCCGATCATCGTCATGTCGACCACGCTGGTCGCCGTGTTCCTGCCCGTCGCCTTCTCCGGCGGCCTGACCAGTATCCTGTTCACCGAGTTCGCCTTCACCATCGTGTTCAGCGTGCTCGTCTCGATGTTGCTTGCGCTCGCCCTGTCGCCGGTGATGAGCGGCTGGTTGCTGCGCCCCACGCCGGAGCATGGGCTGACGCACTTCCTGGAAACCAATTACCTGCGCCTGCGCCGCCTCTACGAACGCTCGCTCGCGAGCTTCCTGCGCTACCCGGTGGTCGGGCTGGTCTTCACCGCCGCCATCCTGGTCAGCCTGTTCTTCCTGTTCTCCAGCGTACGCAGCGAGCTCTCGCCGCCGCAAAACCAGGGCGTGGTTTTTGCGCTCGGCACCGCCAATCCCGATATCAGCCCCGACCTGCTGACCCATGACAGCCGGCAGGTGCTCGATGTATTCAACAAATTCCCGGAAATGAAACACACCTTCATGGCCACCGGGTTCAATCCGGCCGGCGGCGGAACCAACGGCATGTTCGGCGGCATGAACATCGATCAAAGCAAGCACACCGCACACGAACTGATCACGCCGGTGCAACAGGCGCTGGGCAAGGTGCCCGGCCTGCAACTGTCGGTCTCGACACCGCCGCCGCTGCCGGGGTCCACCAGCCTGCTGCCGATTGATTTCGTGATCAAGGCCGCGGCCGGCAACTACAACCAGCTCGACCAGGTGGCCCAGAAGATACTCTCCACGGCCCTGGCGAGCGGCAACTTCGTGTTCCTGCAGAAAAACCTGAAGATCGACCAGCCGCAGTACCGCCTGATCGTCAACCGCAAGCTGGCGGGCAGCCTCGGCATCACCATGAACCAGATTGCCGTCGCGCTGCAGCCGCTGCTCTCCGGCGGCTGGGTCAACCACTTCACGATGCAGGGCTATTCCTACCAGGTCATCCCGCAGGCCCCCGCCGAAGCGCGCGCCAACCTGAACGACCTCGGGCAGTACCACGTTCGCGCGGCCAACGGCACCCTGGTGCCGCTGTCGACACTGGTGAACTTCAAGACTCGCACCATCCCGGAGGCGCTACCCCAGTTCAACCGCATCAACAGCGCCACGCTGACCGGCATCCCCGCGCCGGGCGTGTCCCAGGGACAGGCCCTCGATTACCTGCAGAAGATCACGCGGGAAATCGCTCCCACCAACTACAACATCGACTACGCGGGGGACTCGCGCCAGTTCGAGAAACAGGGCAACACCTTCATGTTCGCGATCGTGCTCGCACTGATCCTCGTCTACCTGTTGATGTCGGCGCAGTTCAACAGCTTCCGCGACGCGCTGATCGTGATGCTCACCATCCCGATGTCGGTCGCAGGCGCCCTGATCTTCATGAGCCTGGGCTTCGCCACGCTCAACATCTACACCGAGATCGCGCTCATCACCCTGCTCGGGCTGATTACCAAGCAGGGCATCCTGGTGGTGCAGTTCGCCAACCAGATCCAGCGCGACGAGGGACTCGGCAAACTGGAAGCGGTCAAGGAGGCGGCCGCGGTGCGCCTGCGCCCGATCCTGATGACCACACTCGCCATGGTGCTCGGCGTGGTCCCGCTGATCGCATCCAGCGGCGCCGGCGCACCCCCGCGCCACCAGCTTGGACTGGTGATTGCCACCGGCCTGGGCGTGGGCGCCTTCTTCTCGCTCTACATCGTACCCGTCATGTACCTCTATATAGCGCGCGACCACGGCAAGCATGCCACCGAGGAGGACGCGAAGAACCGCGCGCTGACCCGGCTGGCGGAGGAGCAATAGGCCATGGCAACAAAGAGCTCCCAGCTCGAAAGCTTTCCGCGCACGCTGTACCTCACCGCGAAAAGCTGGCGGCGCCTGATGAACGAACGCCTCCGCGGACTGGGATTGAGCCAGGCCAAGTGGACTGCCCTGCTCCTGCTCGGCAAGCATCCCGATGGCATCGTCCAGCGCGAGCTGGCCTGTCACATGGGCATCGAATGCGCCTCGCTCGTGGGGCTACTCGATCGCATGGCGGCGGATGGCTGGATCGAACGCCGGCCCTGCGCCGCGGACCGTCGCGCCAACCTGGTGTTCCTGAGTGCCAAATCGGCCGCCACGCTGGACGAAATCCGCCGCGTCGCCGCGGAAGTGGCCCGCGACCTGCTGGGCGACATTCCCGCCGCCGAACTCCAGGCGTGCCAGAACGTACTCGAGGCGATTACCGGGCGCGCGCAGCACCTGGCGAAGAATGCCTCGGAGCCGAGGCCCAAATAAGCCGGTAGCGCCCCGCCACCGACCGGGTTTCCCCCGGCCTTGCCGTTGTGTGGCGCTAAGCCAGCCCGGCGTGCGTATGCGGCGTATGCCGGGCCGCCCAGTCCAGCTTGCGGACGCGACTCAACCGCTTGAGGGCCGCCTCCAGCTTCAGGGCCTGGGAGCGGCTTGCCACCCGCTCCACCGCACACAGTTTCGCCGGTGGGTGGGCCCGGGTAAAGTGCGCGCCCCGCTTGCCGCCGCGGTGCTCCGCCAGGCGCCGCCCGACATCGGTGGTGATCCCGGTATACAGGCGCCCGCCCCGGCATTCCAGCATGTACACAAACCAGCCGGCCTTTGCGGAAGTTGCCTGCCCGTCGCCTGGTGTTGCGGGATTCATGCGTGCCGGTCGTCGTCGCGACCGATCAGTGCGGAGAGCCGGGCTGCGGATCATCGCTGCCGGAGATGATGACCTGGCCGTTGATAGCGAATTCCCCGGCGTGATAAGTCAGCAGGCTGTGCTCGCGTCCGTCGGGGCCGGTTTTCAGGTAACCCTGCTGCTGCCACTGGTCCAGCACCTGATCAACGGTGCGCGCCGCCTCGGCGCCACCCAGCACCCGGGTGCTGAACCCGTCCACCAGCTTGCGGTCGAAGTCCAGCGTGGCCCGCGCATTGATGCGATCCAGCAAGGAAAAGGCCTGGGTCGCGGTGGCGGCCGGCGCCGCGGCATCAAACGACACTCTGGCCCTGACCTCGAACCGGCCGTCGGGGGCGGCAAGCGCCAGGTGAGCAGTGGCCTGAGCCGGGGCCAAAGCCCGCCCCAGCACCGGCAGCGCCTGTTTGATCGCATCCGTGTCGGGGGATGTGCCAGCGCTCCGGGCTGCAGCATTCAACCGGTCTAGGAACCGGCGCAGCAGCGCCGCGTCGATGTGCGAAGCCGACTCGTCGAACGTCAATCCGGCGAACCGCCAGCCCCTGATGGTCCCGCCGTTCTGCACGGATTCGCTGGAGCCGCCGAGCCACTTCCCGTCCGCCGTTTCACGTATCTCGCCATGGCCCTGCCCCCCGGCAAGCTGCGTTACCTGCTGGCCGTTGACCTTGAACTCCGCGCCCTTGAAGGTGAAACGGCTCGTTCCGGTCCAGAAATCGTACTTCGACAGCTGCTTGTCTCCGCTGAAGCCGAATCCCTTGATGCGGCCGCTGTAGTTTTCCCCGCTGCTCGGGTTCTGCGCCTGGTAATCGATCGGCTCGATGCTGCCGGCGTAGTGCATTCGGTCTTGCGCGCCATTGAGCTCGGTCTCCATGTGCGCACCCTGCCAGGTCGCCCCCAAAACGCCCATGCTGTAGCGTCCCGCAGGCACGTTGAGCATACTGTCGATACTCCCGGCAAAAGACTGGCGGACATAAAGGTCGGGCTTGAAAATGCCCACCAGCGACATCGGAGGGAGCTTCTCGCCCTGGAACTCGGCGGTATAGAGCACCGGCATGAAGCTCACGTGCCCGTCGCCGAACGCGGCGAACGCAATCGGGCCGTGATTGATGCGCAGGTCGAACTGCGGCTTGCCCTGGCTGCCGAGAAGGATGGACCACAGCTGCATCGCGCGCGGCGCCATTTCGGCCTGCGGCGTCAGCGACAGTTTTGCTTCGGAACTGTAGAAGCCGCGCTGGTAGGAATCCACGTGCACGATCACGCCCGTATGACGGGAGTTGATGCGCGCGATTTGCGCCTTGAAGTTGCCCTCGGCAACGCGGCCCACGAAATACGGCGCCACGGCCGCGGCGATGACGATAACCGCGACGATGGCGGCCAGGCCGAGCAGAATGCGGCGTTTCATGGGATCTCCCTGCCTATATGTATTTCGGTCTCACTATATAGCCTGCCGGACGCCCCTGCCAATGCCCGGTGTAGAATCGAATGGTTATTCCGCAAAGCCAGACATCGGGAGGAACACGCGCAATCATGCCGGAATCCGCCATCCGCACCGACGCACACGGCATTCACGCGATCGATACGCACTATGTACGCGAGCACCTGGACGCGAGCCACCTGATCGTGCGCAATGGGCGGGCGGCGTTTGTGGACTGCGGCGCCAACAGCTCCATACCGCACCTGCTGGAGGCACTCGACGCCCTGGGCATCGGCCGCGAGGCGGTGGATTACCTGCTGCTGACCCACATTCACCTGGACCATGCCGGCGGCGCCGGCAAACTGATGCGCGAGTTGCCCAACGCCACCGTAATCGTGCATCCTCGCGGCGCCCGCCACCTGAGCGAACCCGCCAAACTCGAAGCCGGCACTCGCGCGACCTACGGCGACGCCGTGTACGAAAAGCTTTACGGCGAACTGGTGCCCATTGCGCCGGAGAGGATTCATCCCGCCGGGGACAATGAAGTAATCACCCTCGGCGGCTCGCGCCTGCGCTGCCTGCACACGCCGGGCCATGCGCTGCACCACATCGCCTACTACGATGAGGATGCCAACAGCGTGTTCACGGGCGACATCTTCGGTATTTCCTACCGTGTTTTCGACAACCCCGCGGGCGAGCCCTTCATTTTCCCGACCACGACGCCGACGCAGTTCGACCCGGAGCAGATGCATGCCTCGATCGAGCGCATAGTGGCCCTGGATCCGAAAGCGGTTTACCTGACGCATTACAGCCGGGTGGAGGACGTGAAGCGCCTCGCTGTCGACCTGCACCGCGACGTGGATCGCTTCATTGAAATCGCCGAACCGTTTTTCGGCACACCGGACGCCGAAACCCGCATCCGCCATGCGCTCCACGATTACCTGGCCCGGCGGCTGGAAAAACATGGCACGGAGATGACGGCCAAGCAGCGTGAAACCTGGCTGGCGATGGACGTCAATCTCGATGCCGACGGGCTGGTGGCCTGGGATCAACGCAGGAAACGCACATCATGACCAGAACCCATCTCAGACGACCCCATGACCTCGACGGTGTCGGATTGTCCTTGCAGGGGGCAATCTGAGATGGGCACTCAGTTCAAGGGCTGGCGGGTACACAAACACGACGGCACTGTCGAAGCCGCGCTGGAGACGCTCGGGGAACATGATCTGAGCGCCGGTACGGTAACCATCCAGACCGAGTACTCCGGCCTCAATTACAAGGACGCGCTGGCGTTGACCGGCAAGGGCAAGATCATGCACCGCTTCCCGCTGGTGGCCGGCATCGACGTCGCCGGCTGCGTGGCGGTAAGCGAAGACCCGCGCTTCGACCGCGGCGATGCGGTGCTGGTGACCGGCTGCGGACTCGGGGAGAACACCAGCGGCGGTTTTGCCGAATACGTGCGTGTGCCCGCCGAACACGTCATTCCCATCCCCAAGGGACTCGATGCACGATCGGCCATGCAGCTCGGCACGGCCGGGTTCACCGTGGGCCTCGCCCTGCACCGGCTGGAACACAACGGGCAACGCGCCGGCGGGGGCCCGATCGCGGTCACCGGCGCCAGCGGCGGCGTAGGCGCCCTGGCCGTGGCGATTCTCTCCCAGTGCGGATACCACGTGGTGGCCTTTACCTCTACAGCCGAGGCACACGACTGGCTGCGCGGACTGGGCGCGGCTGAAATCCTGGATACCCGCACCCCGCATTTCGGCGAGCACGCGCTGGAAAGCGCCCGCTACGCCGGCGCCGTCGATACCGTCGGCGGCGACCTGCTGGCACGGCTGCTGCCCGTCATCGACTGGTGGGGCAACGTAGCCGTCATCGGTAACGCCGGCGGCGCCGAGTTCACGACTACGGTCTATCCGTTCATCCTGCGCGGCATCAGCCTGCTCGGTGTCAACTCGACGGCCACGCCGCGCCCCTTGCGCGACACGATCTGGAAACGCCTCGCCAACGAGCTGCGTCCGCAGAAGCTGGACCAGATCGCTGCTCACGAAATCACCCTGCCAGAAATCCTGGATGCCGCAGAAGCCATGATCGCCGGCCACAGACCGCGGGGACGCACGCTGATTCGTATTCGTTAGCCTGCCTTCAAGGAGTCCTTCATGAACCGCCAGGTCCACGTTCTCGAGATCGGCGCCCTGCGCCGCGAACTGCCCCTGTTTCAAGTCAAGCCCGGCCTGTCCATCGCCGTGCTCAACATACTGGGCGACGTGGAACTGGTGGAAGCCGCGGCCGAGGAACTCGCGCCGCGCATCGAATCCATCAATCCCCGGGCGCTGGTCACCCCGGAAGCCAAATCCATCCCCCTGGCTTATGCGTTGGCCGCCCGCCTGAAACTGCCCTACGTGGTGCTGCGCAAGAGTTACAAGTCCTACATGGGCGATGCCCTGTCGGTGAGGACTCAATCCATCACCACCGGCACGCAACAGTCCCTGTATCTCGACGAGAAGGATCGTCGGCTGATACACGATGCGCCGATCGCCCTGGTCGATGACGTGGTGAGCACCGGCTCGACCCTGAACGCCATGCGCTCGCTGATGCAGCGGGCGAATGCACGCGTGGTGGCCGAAACCGCGATCTGCACCGAGGGCAATCCGGAAGAGTGGCCCGGCGTGATCGCACTCGGCCACCTGCCGTTGTTTACCAACGACGCATGAGAAACCGCCTCGACCCGGCGCTGGCCGAGCGCCTGGCGGCCACGGCCCTGGACGCGATCGGGCGCGAATACCCCAACCACCTCTCGCACTGGCTGGACGGAGACGATGATGTAGGGGCGCCGCGCGAACTGCATCCCGTTTTTTACGGCTGCCTCGACTGGCACTCGGCGGTGCACAATCACTGGCTCGTGGCCCGCCTGCTCAAGCTGTTTCCGGACGGCGGGTTTTCCGCCCGTGGCCGACGGCTGCTGGATGAGCGGATTACGCCCGAGGCGGTAGCCGGGGAATACGCCTACCTCGCGGCTCCGGGGCGCGAGGGCTTCGAGCGCCCCTACGGCTGGGCCTGGCTACTTGCCCTGGACGCCGAGCTGGCCCCGTGGCGTGAACAACGACAGGCCCTGGCGCCGCTGGTCGAGCTCATTGTCTCGCGCATTCCGCACTGGCTGGCCGCGATGCCTTATCCCGTACGCTCCGGCGAACATGCCAACACCGCCTTCGCTCTGGGCCTCATGCTGGACTGGAGCCGAGCCACGGGAAACGAGGCGCTGGGAGAAACGATCATATCCTCCGCCCAAAGGCTCTACCTCTCCGACCGGGGCGCAACGCCGGCCTTCGAACCCTCGGGCCAGGACTTTCTTTCCCCGATGCTTGCCGAGGCCGACCTGATGGCGCGCCTGCCGGATGCCGCGAAATTCGCCGACTGGCTCGCGGATTTTCTTCCCGCCATTCCCGACAACGGCGACCGTTGGCTCGATCCCGCGCGCGTACCCGACTCCGTGGACTACAAGCTCGCCCACCTGGCCGGGCTCAACCTGAGCCGGGCGTGGATGCTGCGCGCAATCGGCACGGCGCTTCCCGCCGGGGACCCGCGTCGACCCGCGCTGGAGACGGCTCATGCCGCCCATGTCGAGGCGGGTCTGGCGGTGGCACTGCGTGAGGACTACGGCGCGAGCCACTGGCTGCCGACTTTCGCCGTATATCTGCTGAGCGGTCCGACGAGTCCCGGGCAATAACCCTCCCCGGGACTCGCCGTCGCGTTCAGTTGCCGGGTACGGTAGCGGGCGCGGGCGGCGCCATGTGTTCGCCGTGATGACCCTGGTCCCGCATGCCGTGCCGGTGATGCATCATCCGTTTATGCACATCGGCAACATGCGTATCCATCACCGCGCGCTGTACCGGTGTAAGCTGTCCGTAGAACTTTTTGACGGCCTGCGCCAGAGCTTGCGCATGCTGGGCACGCTGCCCGGCGTACTGCGCCATCTTGTCGAAGAACTGCGGCGCCGTCATCGTTGCGGCGCTCTTCGCCATAGCCGGTTTCTGGTGCATGGCCTTCATCGAGTTCATCAACTGGTCCCATGCCGGCTCCTGCGCCGGAGTGAGCTTGAGCTGCACCTTCAATTGCGCGAACGGCTGGTAGTTACCGGTCTTCCCGGACCAGTTTCCGCCGGACGGGGGATGGGCAAACGCTACGCCGGCAGCCAGCAGGGCCAGCGCGGCAACGGTCGACATAACTGCTTTATACATGATCCTTACCTCTGTGTGATGGGCGGCCAGCCGGGGAAATCCGGCGGCCTCGCAAGGACGGGATGTGCCCGTCGCGGATTATTTCAACAAACGCATGTAAGCGCGATGTGTCGGCCACCCCCTTTTTTGTTGGGCAATGGTTACAGGCGCAGGCATGACACACTGTGTTACAAATCCGGCGTGCAATTCCCGCCGGCCTGGCGTATAAATCCTTTCCAACAGGGGCCTGGGCAACCAGCAACGGCATGAAGGAAGGCGATCACATCCTGGTCGTTGACGACGACAACGAAATCCGGCGCCTGCTGGGGGATTACCTGTCACGCAACGGCTATCGCGTATCGACCGCGGCCAACGGCGTCGAAATGCGCAAGACACTCGCCTCGGCAGCGCCCGATCTCGTGGTGCTCGACATCATGCTCCCGGGGACCGACGGGCTCGAACTGTGCCGGGAAATCCGCGCCCGAAGCGCTCTGCCGGTGATCATGCTCACCGCCCGCGACGAGGACACAGACCGGGTCGTGGGGCTGGAAATGGGTGCCGACGACTATCTTGCCAAGCCCTTCAACCCGCGTGAACTCGTGGCCCGCATCAAGAGCGTGCTGCGACGGACCCGTGCCCTGCCGCCGAATCTGCGCCAGTCCCAACGCAACGTCCGCTACCGCTTCGCGGGCTGGACACTCGATACCGCCACCCACCACCTCACAGCGCCCGACGACGTGCTCGTCACCCTGAGCGGCGCGGAATACAGACTGCTGCTTACCTTTCTCGAACACGCCGGCGCCGTGCTCAACCGCGACCAGTTGCTGGATCTCACGCGCGGCCGCGAGGCCACGCCCTTCGACCGCAGCATCGACGTCCAGGTCAGCCGCCTGCGCCAGAAGCTGCGCGACGACGCCCGCGAGCCGGCCATCATCCGCACCCTGCGCAGCGAAGGCTACGTGCTCGCCGCCGACGTGGAAATGCTCTGATGCGGCTTTTCCCCCGTTCGCTGTTCGGCAGGCTCGTACTGGTATTGACGGCAGGCATTACCGTTGCCCTGATCGGTTCCGCGGCCGTCAACCTGCACGAACGACATCACATGATAGAGCACGCGCGTTACGAACGCTTCGCCCAGCGCATCGCAACGATGACGCAACTGCTCGACCGGATGGAACCTTCCGAACGCAACCAGTTGGCACGGGTCATGAGCGACCACCACACCCATATCCACATTGCACCGACGCCGGACGCGCCGGGCCGTCACCCGGCGCCGATGCCACCGCGCTACGACCAGCTCGATGCGGCCCTGTCGGCGCAGCTCGGCCCCTCGTATCCGCTGCGCATGTCCGTACGCAACGAAAAGAGAGGCGCCCATGGCGGCATTACGCAACAGCGCACGATTTCAATCCGGCTGCATGACGGCAACTGGCTCAGCATGGTCGAGCGCCATACCGAATCGCCGACCCGCCAGCCCTATTCCCTGCTCATCCAGCTCGGCATCGTGCTCGTGGTGGCCCTGTTGCTGTCCCTGCTGGCGGTTACCTGGACCACCCGCCCGCTGGGCATGCTCGCCGCGGCAGCCAACGCGCTGGGGCGTGACATCCATCGCCCGCCGCTGCCGGAGACCGGCCCCACGGAGGTCCGCCATGCGGCGGCGGCCTTCAATCTCATGCAGCAGAGATTGCTGCAATTCCTTGCCCATCGCCTGCGCATGCTGACGGCCATCTCGCACGACCTCAAGACGCCGGTGACACGCCTTCGGCTACGCGCGGAAATGCTTGACGATCCCAAGCTGCGCGACGAAATCAATCACGATCTCGACGAAATGGACGCCATGCTCACAGCCACGTTGGCCTACATGCGAGGTGAAGCCGAGCGTGAAAAAATCCAGCCCATCGATGTCAACGCGCTGCTTGAAAGCATGGTCGCCGACGCCCAGGCCCTCGGCCAGCAGGCCACGCTGTCCGGACAGGTCGCGACCCCCTATCCCGCGCGTCCGCGGGCACTCCGGCGGGCGATCGAAAACCTGGTGCAGAATGCGCTGCGCTACGGCGGCGATGCTGAAATCGCAGTCAGCGAATCGCCTGATGCGCTCGTCATCCGCGTGGCAGACAACGGGCCGGGGCTACCCGAATCCGAGCTCGAACTGGTCTTCGAGCCCTTCTACCGCACCGAACGCTCGCGCAACCGCGAAACCGGCGGCACCGGGTTGGGACTGGCGATTGCCCGCGACGTGGCCGAAAGCCACGGCGGTACGCTCACGCTCTCCAACCGTGGAAAAGGCGGGCTGGTCGCCACGCTCACTCTGCCGCGCTGATCGCCGCCCTGATCACCCCGATCTTCACAGACCCTTTCCCCGGCATCACAAGGCAGAGGTCTGACCGGGGAAGATGTTGTTTATGCCCTTGTCCAGCAACTTCCCGGCCTCTTCTTGATTATTTTTGCCTCTACCTTGCCAATCGATGACCTCCAGTCGTCAGGCATCATCCTCGACTTCGCCTTCGTCATTTTTCCGCCGCGCCTTCAGCCAGAACCAGGCGACGACGACGACGACGCAAAGCACGATCACGCCGACCACCAGCCAGGTCGCGATGTGCTCGTACTGGCTGAGCCACTGTTTCAGCCCCTGCCCCAGGTAGTAACTGCCGAACCCCCATAGCGCCACCCACATGGCCGCGCCGATGGTGTTGTAGAACAGGAAGCGGCGGAATCCCATCTTGGCCGATCCCGCTATCAGGCCGTTGATCTGGCGGGCCACGTCGAAAAAACGTGCGAGGAAAACGAACCAGCCGCCATGCCTGTTGAAACGATCGAAAATCTTCTCCATCCGCACCCGGGACACACCGAAGCGCCGGGCATAACGGAAGATGAGGCGATGCCCGCCCTGGTGGCCGATCAGGTAGCCGATGTTGTCGCCGGTGATGGCGGCGGCGAAGGCCACTACCAGTACCAGCCACAGGTGCAGGTTGCCGGTGGCGGCAAACAGCGCGGCGGTCACGAGAAGCGTCTGCCCCGGTGCCGGAATGCCGAAGCTTTCGACGAAAATAACGATAAACAGGATCGGATAGCCGTATTGATTCAGGTACCCCTCAATCGCGTGGACTAGACCCCCCATGTATCCGACCCTTTTTGTGACGAGCCAATGCTAGCATGCTGGTGGGGCGGCAATGGACTAGAATCTCCTGTTGAGCCGATACCTGCATGACACGGAGCAGACAAATGACCGATTTTCGTGTGGAAAGCGACAGCCTGGGCAAGGTCAAGGTGCCCGCCGACAAGCTCTGGGGCGCCCAGACCCAGCGTTCGCTGGAACATTTCAGCATCGGGCGCGATCTTATTCCCCGCGAGATGGTCCACGCCTACGCCGTACTCAAGAAGGCGGCCGCCAATGCCAACCATGCAGGCGGACGGCTGGACGACGATCGCCATGGCCTCATCGTGCGAGCCTGCGACGAGATACTGAAGGGCGAACACGGAGACATGTTCCCCCTGCACGTCTGGATGACCGGCAGCGGCACGCAGTTCAACATGAACATGAACGAGGTGATATCCAACCGTTGCTGCCAACTGGCGGGCGAGCCGCTCGGTGCCAAGAAACCCGTGCATCCGAACGATCACGTCAACATGTCGCAGTCCTCCAACGACACGTTTCCCACAGCGATGTACATAGCCACAGCGCTGGGCGCACGCGAACAGTTGCTGCCCGCCGTGCATGCACTGCACGACTCGGTCGCCGCCAAGGCGGATGAATGGAAGGATATCGTCAAGATCGGCCGCACCCACATGCAGGATGCAACGCCGCTCACACTCGGTCAGGAATGGTCGGGCTATGCGGAGATGCTCGCCGAAGACATCGCGCGCATCGACGCCGCGCTCGGCGACGTGTACAAGCTCGCCATCGGCGGCACCGCCGTGGGCACCGGCATCAATGCCCCGGCGGATTTCGCCGACGCTGCCGCGAAGGAAATCGCCAAACTCACCGGCCTGCCCTTCGTGAGTGCACCGAACAAGTTCGCGGCGCAGGGCAGCCACGACGCCCTGGTCCAGTTTTCGGGTACGTTGCGGACGCTTGCAGTGTCACTGTACAAGATCGCGAACGACATCCGCCTGCTCTCCTGCGGCCCACGTGCCGGTTTCTACGAACTGCTGATACCGGAAAACGAACCCGGCTCCTCCATCATGCCCGGCAAGGTCAACCCGACCCAGACCGAAGCCCTCACCATGCTGGCCGTACAGGTCATGTCGAATGACGTGGCGGTCGGGTTCGGCGGTGCCGGCGGCATGCTCGAAATGAACGTGTACAAACCGCTGATGATCGCCAATATCGTCCAGTCCACGCTCATTCTCGCCGACGGCATGGCCAACTTCCGCAAGTACCTGGTCGAAGGTACGCGACCGAACCTCAAGAAGATCGAGCACTACGTGCGCAATTCGCTGATGCACGTGACCGCGCTGGCACCCGTGATCGGCTACGACAAGGCCTCGGAGATTGCCCATTACGCCCACCATCACGATGTCACGCTCAAGGACGCGGCGATGAAGCTCGGCTACGTGAGCGAAGAGGACTTCGACCGCATCGTGGACCCCGCCAAGCTGGTTCGCCCCTCCTGATTCCAGGGCCGGGTGCATTCAACCCGGCAGCGGCATCGGGAATTCAGGCGACGGGAATGACGAGGGCCCTTGCGGGCCCTCGTTGGTTTGCCTGTCTTACTGCTTCGCGGCCTGATCGTAAAAGGCGTCCAGATCCTTCTGCAGCTTCTTCTCCGCCGACGTGCGGATGTAGAGCATGTGCCCGTCGTGGTAGAAATGGATGCTGATGTTCTTCTGCAGCGACGGCGCGAGACCCATGTGGTTCAGCTCGTACTGCGTCTTGAAGAACGGCGTGGCCAGGTCGAAGTAGCCGTTGCCCGAAAACACCTTCAGGTGCGGGTTCTGGGTCATCGCCTGGCGCAGATCCGGCAGCGTATCGGGGACGGGATACTCGTGCCCGTCGATCCGGTGGTGCCAGTCCCAGGACTGGTTGACCTTGTAGCTCAGGAAAATGTACTTGGAAGCGTCCTTGTACTTGAGGTCATTGAGCAGGTAATTGTGGAAGGCCGAGACCATCGCCGGGAACATGGCGGTGCCGGATGGATCGTAACCCGGATACTCACCGGCGGAATCGTAGTCGATGCCTTCGTAGCGGGCGTCGTAGCGGCCCACCGTGCGCGACTCGCCGCGCATCAGCTGCTTCATGAACCGGTTCGGCTGGATCCGCAGCCGTGTCTCCTTGATATAGCTCTCGCTGAGGCCCGTGTATTCGTGCAGCTTCGCCGCGACGGCATTCTCCTCCGCACTCGAGATGCTGTCGCCGGCCTTCAGCGCCTGGTCGTACTGGCTCATGGCGAACTCGCGCACCTTCTGCACGAACGCGGCCAGATCCTTCGGCTTGTTCGGCAGCTTGTCGTGGTACCAGGCGATCGCCGCGTAGCTCGGCAGGTACAGCTCGTAGGAGAGGTCGTTGGAACCCTGTGGCTGGAACCAGAACTCGTCGTTGAAATTGAGAATACTGGAGAGCAGGATCACGCCGTTCAGCGCGACGCCCTTGTTCTGCAGCCAGTCCGCAAGCATGGCACAGCGCGGCGTGCCATAGCTTTCGCCGAGGATGAACTTGGGCGAATTCCAGCGGTTGTTCTGCTGCAGGTAATCCTGGATGAAGTCGCCGAAAGCGCGCACATCCTGATCGGCGCCATAGAAATCCTTGGGCTTGGACTTGCCCATCAGGCGGCTGAAGCCCGTACCCACGGCGTCAACGAACACCAGGTCCGTCTTGTCGAGCAGACTGTAGGGGTTTTTCTTCAGCGTGTAGGGCGCAGGCGGCGTGGCCTTGGGATCGGAGGTCTCCACGCGCATCGGGCCGAAGCCGCCCAGGTTCACCAGCACCGAGGAACCGCCTGGTCCGCCGTTCCAGGCAAAGGTCACCGGCCGCTTGCTCGCCTGATCGCCATCCTTGGTGTAGGCGATATAGAACATGCTCGCAGTGGGATCGCCCTTGTCGTTTTTCAGGACGATGGTACCCGCCGTGGCGGTGTAGCGAATGGTCTGCCCATTGATCCTTACGCTGCCGTGCGTCACCGAATCGGGGTGTTGGGCAACGGGACTCGCCGGAGCCTTCGCTCCCCGGTCATGGTCGCCCGCGTACGCCACGGTAGCCAACGGTATGGCCAATGCGGCGACAAGCAAGTGAATGGTGAATTTCTTCACGTTATTTTCTCCTGTTCAAGGTTGCGGCGAGCGGGACCGAAGCACCCGGCGGACGGCCGGGCGATCGAATGCGCCGCAACGGGGCTGAGGAACCGATGATGCCGATTCTTCAATGAAACCGGCAACGGAACCCGGATTCTAGCGCAACGGGACGCGGTACGTGGACACCCGGGCGGTTTATTCTCCGGCCGCGGGTCCGGATTCCATGCCACGCGCCCGCATCAGAATGCCGATGTAATAGACGAGGTAATAGCCGAGCACGATGAAAAGCACCGCATGCAATATCGGTTGCGAGGCAACCGAGATATGCATGTTACCCGGGTGGTTGGCTGCCTTTGCGGCAACCGTGGCTTGCTTCTGCATCTGCGGAAAGACGACAAAATATTCGTACACGTAACGCGCCACAAGCAACGCGATCAGACCGATTCCAAGATAGAGGTTGGGCACGTACCACACGCCGTCATCGTCGCGACCCATCTGTGTAAACCGCAGGGCCAGCAATGCGATGATCACGCCCAGCACGAAACCGACGGCCGCGCTGCCGTATCCCAGCACGGGATCCGGGCGGCGCACGTAGGAGGCGAGCACGAACAGGATCAATACGCCAAAGACCAACGTGCGCACGAAAGTCCGCCGCTCGTTGAAACGCTGGTGGCCGATCAGGCGCTTTCCGCGCCGATACAGCACGAAAGCGAGCAACGCCACGACACCGACGATGATGGCCCAACTGTAATGTCCGAAACCGGATGCCATTTCCTCTCCCTGACTTGCTTTTACAGCGAAACTTTGATGGCCTCGACAACCTCGCGCGCATGAGCCCGTGCCTTGGCAATCGTGTCCGCACGGGCGAGGCCCACGCCCATTCTCCGATGTCCCTTGACCTCGGGCTTGCCGAAAAGCCGCAGCGCCGTGTCGGGCCGCGCCAGCGCGTTATCGACTGCGGCAAAGCTCACGGCGTGCGATTCGCCTTCCACCAGCAATGCGCAGGAGGCCGCGGGGCCGAACTGGCGGATGGCCGGCACCGGCAGCCCCAGCACGGCGCGCACGTGCAGTGCGAATTCGGACAGATCCTGCGAGACCAGCGTAACCAGGCCCGTATCGTGAGGACGCGGCGAGACCTCGCTGAACCAGACCTCGTCGCCCTTGACGAAAAACTCCACGCCGAACACGCCTCGCCCGCCGAGATTGTCGGTCAGACGCCGCGCCATGTCGCGGGCCCGCGCCAGGGCCTTTTCGCTCATCGGATGCGGCTGCCATGATTCGCGGTAATCGCCGTTTTCCTGGCGATGTCCGATGGGCTCGCAGAAGCCGGTGCCCTTGGCATGGCGCACCGTGAGCAACGTGATTTCGTAATCGAAGTCCACGAAGCCCTCGACGATGACCCGGCCCTTGCCCGAGCGCCCGCCTTCCTGTGCGTAACGCCAGGCGGCAGCCGCCTCGTTTTCCTTGCGCACGATGCTCTGACCCTTGCCGGACGAGCTCATCACCGGCTTGATCACGCAAGGCAGGCCGATTTCTCCGAGCGCCACCCCGTACTCGTCCTCGTCGTCGGCAAAGCGGAACGGGGACACCTTGAGCCCCAGCTCCTCGGCGGCCAGGCGGCGAATCCCCTCCCGGTCCATGGTCAGGCGCGCGGCGCGGGCGGTGGGAATCACCGTTTGCCCCTCGGCTTCCAGCCGGAGCAGTTCGGAGGTCGCAATCGCCTCGATTTCGGGCACGATGTAGTGCGGTTTTTCTGCCTCCACGACGCGGCGCACAGCTTCCGCATCGAGCATGTCGATCACATGACGGCGATGCGCCACCTGCATGGCCGGTGCATTGTCATAGCGGTCTGCGGCGATGATTTCGACGCCGAGGCGCTGAGCCTCGATCGCCACTTCCTTGCCGAGCTCGCCCGAGCCCAGGAGCAACAGCCGGGTGGCATTGCGGGTCAGCGGCGTGCCGATCGTAACCATGGGCCTATTTTAGCGCTTCCAAAAAAGAGGCCCCTTGCGGGGCCTCCGGATTACCGATCAAACCCATCATCAATGCTTGTAGTTGGATTCGATGAACTTCGCTGCGGCATCGTGCAGCCCCTTGTGAGACTCGGGGTTCAGATACACCATGTGCCCGGAGGGGAAGAAATCGTAGCTGATGTTCTTCTGCAGGCTCGGGGGAATGGTCAGCTGATGCATCTCGTATTCGGCCGCGTAGAACGGGGTGCCGAGATCGAAATAACCACCCGCCAGCATGATCTTGAGGTTCGGATCGAGCTTCATGGCCGACGCCAGATCCGGCATGACGTTCGGCGTGAACGGCAGCTGGAACGGCGCGCCCGGCTGCGCATGTTTGAAGTTCCAGAACATGAACACATTGATCCCCGGCTTGTAGGTCATGTCCTTGCCGAAGTTGAGCGTGTTGCGAATATAGTCGTTGAATTCGGACACGGTCGGGGCGTTGATTGCGGAATTCAGCGGATCGTAGTTGGCCCCCTCGCTCAGCGGATCCATTGTCGGGCCACTGTAGCGCGAGTCCAGGCGCCCGGTCACTTCATCGCTGCCACCCAGCAGTTCATGCGCGAACTGGCCGCCGGTCACCTTCAGATCAGCCTTGAGAATGTAGGCCGTCGGCAGACCGGTGTACATGTGCATCTGCTGGGCCACTTTCTGCCTGGTCGCGGCGTCGAGCTGATCGCCCGCGCGCAGTGCATCCAGGTACGGACCGGTCGCGAACTGCTCGACCTGCTTCAGGAAACCATCGAGATCCTTGGGCTGATTGGGCAGCTTCTTGTGGTACCAGGCGGTCGCCGCGTAGCTCGGCAGCCCCAGCGCGTAGGAAATGTTGATGCCGGGGTTGATCTGCGGGAAATCGACGCTGATCGACCAGTTGAGGATCGAAGACAGCAGAATGACGCCGTTCAGACCCACGTTGTCATCGCTTTCCAGCATATTGGCGAGCACCGCCGAGCGCGTCGTGCCGTAGCTCTCGCCGAACAGGAACTTGGGCGAGTTCCAGCGGCTGTTCTTCGTAAGGTACTGGGTGATGAACTTCGAAAACGCACGCGCGTCCTCGTCGATGCCATACACGTCCTTGGGCGTGCCCTCACCGCCCTGGTCCTTGCCGATCACGCGGCCGAAACCGGTGCCGGGGGCGTCGATGAACACCATGTCGGTGGCATCGAGCAGGCTGTAGTCGTTGTTGACCAGTTGGTAGGGCGCCGGCGGCGTCAGTGTGCCGCTGCCCACCTTCACCAGCTTCGGCCCGAAGGCAAGCATGTGCAGCCAGATCGTGGACGAGCCCGGGCCGCCATTGTAGAAAAAGGTTACCGGACGGTCACCGGGATTGTTCACGCCGTCCTTGGTGTAGGCCACGTAGGACATGGTGGTGATCGGCTTCTCGTCCTTGTTCTTGATGACGAGCGTACCGGCCGTCGCCGTGTAGTTGATCCGATGGCCCTCGACCGATACCGCGCCGTGGGTCACCGATTGCTGGGGCTGAACTCCGGAGGCGCCGCCGGAAGCGGCCGGGCCTTTGCCGGAGCTGGCAGCGAGCGCCGGGACGGCCACCGCCACCAGGGCGATAGCCGCCAGGCTGGTTACGAATTTCTTCACTTTCCTTATCTCCCGAAAATACCGGAACCGCTGTCGCGGTCCCGTGGAACAGGCCCGGCTGCGCCCTGGGCGCTGGACCGGGATAGGCTGGGAAACGCCCTTGGGCCGGCGGTTTCCCGGACGCCCCGCGTTCCGCTGGGAAGCGAAACCCCGGGCGCTTGTGTTTTACTGTACTAAAACACAACACAGCCCGTCAAGCCCCGACCCGACCCAAACAAAAAGGGGCCCCGCGGGGCCCCTTCAGCCGGCATGGAGGGCCGCCGGTCAGTGCTTGTAGTTGGACTCGATGAACTTTGCCGCCGCATCGTGCAGCCCCTTGTGGGCCTCAGGGTTCACGTAAACCATGTGCCCCGACTGGAAGAAGTGGTAGCTGATGTTTTTCTGCAGCTTTTCCGGAATCGGGAGCTGGTGCATCTCGTATTCGGCCGCGTAGAACGGCGTGCCGAGATCCATGTAGCCGCCGGCCAGCATGACCTTCAGGTTCGGATCGTGCTTCATCGCCGCGGCCAGATCGGGCATGACGTTCGGGGTACCGGAACCGCCGTAGCGCGAACCCGGCTGGCGATGCTTCATGTCCCAGCCGCCTTCCCGGGAGTAAATCTCGCGGTAAGCCGAGGGCCGGTACACCATGCCCTTGCCGAAGTCGAGCGTATTGCGCACGTAGTCGTTGAACAATGCCACCGTCGGTGCGCTGATCGCGGAATTCAGCGGATCGTAGCTCCCGTTTTCACCCATCGGGTCCATGGCCGGTCCGCTGTAGCGCGCATCGAGGCGGCCGGTGATGTCGCCTTCGTCGCTCAGCAGTTCGTGAGCGAACTGACCGCCCGAGACCTTGAGATCGGCCTTCAGGATGTAGGCCACGGGCAGCCCCGTGTACTCGTGCATCTTTTCGGCGATCTGCTGCTTCTCCTGCGCGGAAATCTGATCACCCTCGTTCAGGGCAAGCAGATAGTCGTTCATCGCGAAGTGCTCGACCTTTTTCAGCAGCGGGCCCAATTCCTTCGGCTGATTCGGCAGCTTGTGGTGATACCAGGCCGTCGCCGTATAGCTCGGCAGCCCGGTCGCATAGGAAATGTTGACGCCGGGGTTGCCGCTCGGCCCGTCCACGCTGAGATCAAAGTTGAGAATCGAGGACAACAGCATGACGCCGTTCAAGCCCACATTCGCCTGCTCGAGGTCGTAGGACAGCACGGCCGAGCGGGTGGTGCCGTAGCTCTCTCCGAAAAGGTACTTCGGCGAGTTCCAGCGGCTGTTCCGCGTCAGGTACTGGGTAATGAAGCCGGTAAACGCCTTGGCGTCCTGGTCGATGCCCCACACCGATTTCGGCGTGCCGACGCCTCCCTGGTCCTTGCCGATGATGCGGCCGAAGCCAGTGCCCGGCATGTCCACGAACACCATGTCGGTCGCATCGAGCAGGCTGTAATCGTTATTTTCCAGCGTGTAGGGCGCCGGCGGCGTCAGCGTGCCGTTGCCGACCTTCGCGATTTTCGGCCCGAAGGCGAGCATGTGCAGCCACACCGTGGACGAGCCCGGCCCGCCGTTGTAGAAAAAGGTGATCGGACGGTCGCTCTCGTTGTGCTCCCCACTCTTTATATATGCAACGTAGGACATGCTCGTATACGGCTTGTCATCGCCGTTCTTGAGCACCAGCGTGCCGGCGACGGCCTTGTAACGAATACGATGCCCCTCGACGCTGACCGCGCCGTGGGTAACGGATTGCTGGGCCTGCGGCGGCTGCGCGCCGGCGGCCGGGCTCGCGCCATGATGTTCTCCGCCCGCGGCGAATGCGGGCAATGCGGCCAGCGCCAGAATGGCAGCCGCAGTCGTCATTGATAACTTGTTCACTCGAACTCTCCTTTTCCATCCGCCACGGCGCACCCTGCGCCATGGCAACAAAGCGCCGGCCATTGAGACACGGACGGCTGTGGGGCCGGGAGCGTGGCGGCTTCTACCACCCACGCTCCCAGGCGGGACTGGATACCCGCAGGAATCCGGCCGATCCGCATGCGAACCGTGCCGGCCGAGTTCCGTACCGTAATACAACGCGCGGAGGCGCACAAGAACCCTCCCCGTCCTGCTTGATGCACGGGCCCATCGCTATCCCGCGGCGCGGCGTTTCAACTGGATTATGCTTGGCCTCCCTGGCCGGGACGATGGAACGCCATGAATTCGTTACCAGCGCAGCTCGAGGAGACCTTCGACGGCGGCTGCACCTGCGGCGCGGTGCGTTACCGCATGACCAGCAAGCCGATGTTCGTGCACTGCTGCCATTGCCGCTGGTGCCAGCGCGAAACCGGCGCCTCCTTTGCCCTTAACGCGATGATCGAGGCCGAGCGCGTGGTCCTGCTCGCGGGCGAGCCCGACATCGTGGATACGCCCTCGCTCAGCGGTCACGGGCAGAAAATCGCCCGCTGCCCCGCCTGTCGCATCGCGTTGTGGAGCCACTATGCCGGCGCGGGCGACGCCATCCGCTTCGTGCGCGTGGGCACCCTCGAGGAGCCGGACCGGATTCCGCCCGACATCCAGATCTTCACCGCCTCCAGGCAGCCCTGGGTCGTACTCTCGTCGGACATACCGGCGGTCGAGAAATTCTACGACCGTGAGCAATACTGGCCCAGGGAGAGCCTGGAGCGTCGGCGCAAGGTTCTGGGGAAGTAACCCCTACTTCGAACCCTCCGTGGAATGGATGAACGCCGCGACGTTGTCGTGCAGCTTCTTCAATGCCGGCAGGTGCACGTACACCATGTGACCGGACTCATAGAAATGATAGGAAATGTTGCCGGCCAGCGACTGCGGGATCGGCAGGTGCTGCATCGCATGCACCGCCGCATAGAACGGCGTGGCAAGGTCGAAGTAGCCTGATTCCAGCTGCACCTTCAGCTTCGGGTTGTACTTCATCGCCGCCGCCAGGTCGGGCATGACGTTGGGCGCCATCGGCAGCGGCGTACTCGCCCCGGGCGGCTGGTGCTGCCAGTCCCACTTGTCGCCCCACAGCGCGATTTCCGGCCGGTACTGCATGTAGCCGGGCTTGAAGTCGAGCGTGTGGCGGACGTAGCTGTTGAAAGCCGACACGTAGGCCGAGCTGATAGCGGCAGACTGCGGGTCGTACTGCGATTCCTGGCTCAACGGATCCATGGTCGGCCCGGCGAAGCGGGTATCGAGCCGGCCGGTCGTTTCGTCCGAATCCGCCAACAGGTTCTTTTCGAATTCGCCCCCGTTCGCGCGCAGGTCCGCCTTCATCCAGAAGGCGGCAGGCACGCCGGTGTACTGGTGGAGCTGCTTCGCGACCTGCTGCTTGTCCTGCATCGAGAGCGTGGTCCCGGCATTGAGCGCATCGGCGTAGCCGTGCAGCGCGAAATGCTCGACCTGCTTGAGAAACGGCCCGAGTTCCTTGGGCTGGTTCGGCACCTTGTGGTGGTACCAGGCAGTCGCGGCATAGGTCGGCAGAGCGAGTTCGTAGGACAGGTCCATGCCGGGATTCTCCTGCGGATCGTCGGCATTGGAGATGTCGTAGTTCAGCGTCTGCGAGAGCAGGATCACGCCGTTGAGATCGACGTTGTCCTCCATCTCGAGATAACGCGCGAGCACCGCCGAGCGCATCGTGCCGTAGCTTTCGCCGAACAGGTACTTGGGCGAATTCCAGCGGTTGTAGGTGCTCAGGAAACGGGTAATGAACTGGGCGAAGGCATGACCGTCCGCGTCCACGCCCCAGTACTTGCCGGGCTTGCCGGCACCGCCTTCTTTCTTGCCGATGTTGCGGCTGAAACCGGTGCTCGGCGCGTCGATGAACACCAGATCGCTCGCATCGAGCAGGCTGTAGTCGTTGTTGACCATCCGGTACGGCGCGGGGGCGGTATGAGTGTGGTCGGCGGTGCTCACTCGCTGGGGCCCGAAAGCGCCCATGTGCAGCCACACCGATGAAGAGCCCGGACCGCCGTTGTACAGGAACGTCACCGGCCGCTCGCCGGGGTTATTCACGCCGCGCTTGAAATAGGCCACGTAAAACAGGCTCTCGGTGGGCTGGTTCTTCTTGTTCCTGAGGATGATCGTGCCGGCGACGGCATCGTAGTTGATGCGGTGGCCCTCCACCGTCACCGCGCCGCTGGTCTTCGAGGTCACCGGCTGGACCTGGCTGGACGCCGCGGGCGCGTCGTGCGCCTGTCCGGCGCCGCAAGCCGGCAGGGCCGGCAGCGACAGGGCCAGCGCCGCCACGATCATGACAATGCGTTTCATAGGCAAATCTCCTGGTTGATTGGCTTGGACAGCACCCGGTTCGGCGGCAGCCGTCCATTCGTATCGGCCCTTGGGTCGCGGGCGGCAGGAGAGCTCAAACGGGAGGGATCCCCGGCGCTGCCGCCGATGGTCGAGCTTCGTACCGTAATACAAAAGGCAAATGGCCACAAGCGCCCCAACCCGCGTTTTGCTATGCTCCACGGGCCTGTAACCGGTCGTCATCATGAAACGTATCCTGCCTGCCCTTCTTGCCCTTTGTCTGCTTGTCCCGGTCAGTGCGCAGGCAGCGGCCGCGCGACCGCCCGCCGGGCTCGATGCCTACGTCAGGACGGTCATGGCGCAATGGAAAGTGCCGGGCCTGGCCGTCGCCATCGTCAAGGACGGCAAGGTGGTGCTCGCCCGCGGCTACGGCGTGCGCGAACTCGGCAAACCCGCGAAAGTGGACGCCGACACCCTGTTCGGCATCGCCTCCAACACCAAGGCCTTTACCGCCGCCGCGCTCGGCACCCTGGCGCAGTCGGGCAAGATCAAGCTGGACTCCCCGGTGATCGATTACCTGCCCCAATTCCGGTTGAAGAATACCTACATCACCACCCACCTCACCGTGCGCGATGCCCTCAGCCACCGCAGCGGCTACTGCGACCCGACGATGATGTGGATCGTCAACGATTTCACCAGTACGCAGATCATCCACCAACTGCGCTACCAGACACAGAACTACGGCCTGCGCGCGCACTTCTGCTACAACAACACGATGTACCTGGTCGCGGGCGAGATCGTGTCCGCCGTCACCGGCACGAGCTGGAACGATTACGTCCGCACGCACTTCTTCGAGCCGCTCGACATGAGCCGCACCACCTCGCGCATGACGAGGTACGAACATGACCGCGACACCGCCGTGCCGCACGGCGAGATCGACGGCAAGGTGGTGCCGGTTTCTCGCATGGACACGGATTCGATGGCGCCGGTGGGCGGCATCAAGTCGAGCGTCGCCGACATGTCGCACTGGCTGATCATGCTGCTCGCCGACGGCAAGTACCGCGGCCGCGCCGTACTCGACCCCGCCATCCTCGAGGCCATGGAAACACCTCAGACCATCATCCCGGCCGACGGCGAGATCGGCGTGTGGGCCCACACACAAACCCCGAGCAGCCAGTTCCTCGACTACGGCCTGGGCTTTTTCGTGCAGAACTACGCCGGCCACAAGTTCGTGTGGCACGCGGGCGACATCGACGGCATGGCCTCCGCCGTGGGCATGATCCCGGACGAGCACCTCGGCATCGTGGCGCTCAGCAACATGAACCAGAACCGCGCGCCGGAAGCGGTCATGATGCACGTGCTGGCCGCCTACCTCGGACAGCCGCCGCGCGACGTGAACGGCGCCCTGCTGGCCATGAAGAAGAAGGAAGAGGCCGCCGGCAAGAAGGCCGAAGCGAAGCTCGCCACCGCGCATGACCCTGCCGCGAAACCCTCGCTGCCGCTCGAGGACTATGCCGGGACCTATCACAACGATTTCTACGGCAACGTGACAGTCACCTTCGACAAGGGCAGCCTCCGGCTCGCCTTCGGCAACCCCGATTTCAGCGCGACCCTGGTGCCCTGGAACCACGACACCTTCCAGGCGCCCTGGAAGGACCGCCTGTTCGGCAAGGGCTACATCACCTTCGACCTAGATGCCCTGGGCGATGTAGCCGACCTCAAGCTCGCGGGCGTCGGCGAACGCTTCGGCCGCGTACCGCCGAAATCCGACTCCAAGAAATAATCTCACCACTCTCCCCCTTGCTTGCGCTGCAAGGAAGGGGGAGCCGGAGGGGGATCCGATAGACGAATCGCGGCTGAAGCCGCTCCTACCCGGATCAATGTGTCCCCTCAGGGCCGCCGAGCACAGCAGTGCAGCGAGGTCCCAGGCCGGGACAGGTTCTCGATTCTTTGGGCACGCAAAGAAAGGGACTCCCGCTGAAGGCGCTGACTTTTGGCGAAACAAAAGTCACCCCGCCGGGAGGACCAGGAAAAACGAAAGCCGGCGGGACACCGGCGCTCCCATTCCTATCGTAGTAAGCTTTGGCCTATCCGCCAGGAGACAACGCCATGCCCCGCTTGACCCGTCCTCTCTTCCTCGCCCTCGCCCTGCTGGGCGCCGCCATCGCCTTCGCCCGCCCCACGCAGGCCGATTTCACCATGGCACAGGTGCTCGGCTACCCGTATCCGGTCACGCTCGTCGCCTCGAAGCAGGGCGACCGCATCGCCTGGGTGCTCGACGAGCGCGGCGTGCGTAACATCTGGGTTGCACAGGGACCGAAATTCGATCCGCACCAGGTCACCGACTACACCGCCGACGACGGCCAGGAACTGACCCAGCTCACCTTCTCGCCGGACGGCAAGTACCTCGTGTACGTGCGCGGCGGCGATCATGACGCCAACTGGCCGCCGCCCGGCGGGCTCCAGCCGGACCCGGATTCCAACCCGATCCAGCCGCATGTCACGATCTGGGCGATCGCGCTGCCCGACGGCAAGCCGGTCAAGGTTGTCGAGGGCGACCATCCCGCCATCTCCACGGATGACAGGCTCGCCTTCATCAAGGACAACCAGGCCTGGACCGCTAACCTCGATGGCACCGGCAAGCCGGAGAAGCTGTTCTTCGACCACGGCAAGGTCGGCGCCCTGCACTGGTCGCCCGACGGCAAGCAGATCGCGTTCGTGACCGATCGCGGCGATCACGCTTTCATCGGCATCTACACCTCGAAGAAGGAGCCGCTCCGTTATCTCGCACCGTCCACCCACCGCGACTTCATGCCGCGCTGGTCGCCGGACGGCAAACGCATCGCCTTCGTGCGCCTGCACGGCGCGGGCGGAGCGCCGCGCCCCATCCTCAAGCTGACGCCCACCCCGTGGTCCATCCAGGTCGCCGACGTGGCGACCGGACAGGCCCGTACCGTCTGGAAGAGCCCTGACACGCTCGACGGATCGTTCCCGGAAACCGCCGGTGAAGCCAACCTGCACTGGGCGGCGGGCGACCGGCTGGTCTTCCTCGACGACGTCGACAACTGGCCGCACCTGTATTCGATCCCGGCCGCGGGCGGCAAGCCGATGCTGCTCACGCCGGGCAACTTCATGGTCGAGTACGTGACCATGAGCCCCGACCGCCAATACGTCGTCTATAACGCGAACACCGGGACAACGCCCCACGACAACGGGCGCCGGCACCTGTTCCGCGTGCCGGTGGACGCCGCGAAACCGGTCGCCCTCACGCAAGGCGACACGCTGGAATGGCTGCCGGTCGTCGCCAGCAGCGGCAAACAGATCGCCTACATCAGTGCCGGCCCCAAGCGTCCGCCGCTGGTCGCCGTGGCAACCGCCACCGGCGCCGACGCGCGCTTCCTGGACGCCGGCCAGGTGCCGAAGGACTTCCCCACCGACCAGCTCGTCGTGCCCCAACCGGTCACGTTCAAGGCGCCCGACGGCTGGACGATCCACGGCCAGCTCTTCCAGCGCCCCGGCGGCAAGGCGCAACCCGGCATCATCTTCGTGCACGGCGGCCCGCCGCGGCAGATGCTCCTCGGCTGGCACTACATGGACTACTACAGCAACTCGTATGCCGTGAACCAGTACCTCGCCAACCACGGTTTCACGGTGCTGTCGGTGAACTACCGCCTGGGTGTCGGCTACGGCCACGCCTTCCACCACCCGAAGCACTGGGGCCCGACCGGCGCGGCCGAATACCAGGACGTGCTCGCCGGCACGAAATACCTGCAGCATGTGAAAGGCGTCGATCCGAAGCGCATCGGCATCTGGGGCGGCTCCTACGGCGGCTACCTCACTGCGCTCGCCCTCGCCCGCAACTCCAACATCTTCAAGGCGGGCGTGGACATGCACGGCGTGCACGACTGGTCGAGCTTCATCGCCGACTGGTTCGGCAAGGCGAAGCAGCGCTACGAGCAGGGCGACCGCGAGAAGGCCATGAAGGTCGCGTGGGAATCCTCGCCGGATTCCTCGATCTCGACATGGAAGTCGCCGGTGCTGCTCATCCAGGGCGACGACGACCGTAACGTGCATTTCCACCAGATGGTGGATCTGGTGCAGCGCCTGCGCAAGCACCACGTGCCGTTCGAACAGATCGTGATCCCCAACGAGATCCACGGCTTCCTGCGCTACCACTCGTGGCTCGAAGCCGACACCGCCACGGAGAAATACTTCCGGGCCCGGTTCTACAAGAACTGACGCCAAGCCGGCAAGATGCCGGCGCTCCCTCTCACTCCCCCTTGCTCGCATCGCGAGGAAGGGGGAGCCGGAGGGGGATTCTTTCGGGTCGCATGGCCACTGTAGGAGCGGTCGTCCCGACCGCGATTGATCCATGATCACGACGGGGACCGTCACTCCTGCACAACCCCGTCGTTCCGGACGCCCAGCGATCCGGAATCCAGTCCAGACGACTGGCGAACGAAGTCCACACCCACCCGTCATTCCTGCGAAAGCAGGAATCCAGTCGATAGAAGCATCCCGGCATAAGCCGGGATACGAATTCCTACTGGATACCGGCCTTCGCCGGTATGACGAATAAGTGGGCTTCGCCCTCATTGTTTTACTGGATTCCTGCTTCCGCAGGAATGACGAGACCGGGGGGTTAACCCGCAGCGCGGTTGCGGGCGGTGAGATGCACCAGCAGCAGCGACACCGCCGCCGGGGTCACGCCGGGAATGCGCCCCGCCTGCCCCAGCGTGCCGGGTCGGGCGGACTCGAGCTTCTCGCGCACTTCGTTCGACAGCCCCCGTACCTTCGAATAATCGAAGTCCTCCGGGATGGCCTGCGTTTCCTGGCGCTTGAGCCGGGCGATCTCTGCGTTCTGCCGGCGCAGGTAGCCGGTGTAGCGCGCCTCGGTCTCCAAGAGCTGGGCCAATTCGCTGCCAGGCGCGATGTCCGATTCCACCAACTCGGCCACCGCCGCGTAACCCACGCCGGGCCGCGCCAGCAACTCCCACGCCGTGACCGGATCGGACGGCGCGCGTTCCAAGTGCGCCTCGGCCCATTCGCCCGGCAACTGCGTCGGCGTGAAGCGGCTCTGCTCCAGCGTCTTCTTGCCCTGCGCGTAGCGTGCCTGCTTCTCGTTGAACCGCGCCCAGCGCACGTCGTCCACCAGGCCCAGCTCGCGGCCCATCGGCGTCAGGCGCTGGTCGGCATTGTCCTCGCGCAACGACAGGCGGTACTCGGCGCGGCTGGTGAACATGCGGTAGGGCTCGCTGGTGCCGCGCGTGGTGAGGTCGTCGAGCAGCACGCCGATGTAGCCCTCGTCGCGCCGCGGCCACCAGGCGGATTTGCCCTGCACCTTCAGCGCCGCGTTGGTGCCGGCCACCAGGCCCTGCACCCCCGCTTCCTCGTAGCCCGTGGTGCCGTTGATCTGGCCCGCGAAGTAGAGTCCGTCCACCGCCTGCGTTTCCAGCGCGAGCGTCAGCCCGCGCGGGTCGAAGTAGTCGTACTCGATGGCATAGCCGGGCCGGGTGATCTCGGCCTGCTCGAAGCCCTTGATCGTGTGCACCAGCGCCACCTGGGCATCGAACGGCAGGCTCGTGGAGATGCCGTTCGGGTACACCTCGTGCGTATCCAGCCCTTCCGGCTCGATGAAGATGCGGTGCGAGTTCTTCTCCGCGAAGCGCACCACCTTGTCTTCCACCGACGGGCAGTAGCGTGGGCCCACGCCCTCGATCGCCCCGGTGAACATCGGCGAGCGGTCGAGCGCCGCGCGGATCACGTCGTGCGTCGCCTCGTTGGTCGCGCTCAGGAAGCACTCGACCTGGCGCGGATGCTCGTCCGGCGAACCGAGGAAGGACATCACCGGCCGCGGGTCGTCGCCCGGCTGCGATTCCAGCCCGGCCCAGTCGATGGTGCGCCCGTCGATGCGCGGCGGCGTGCCGGTCTTGAGCCGCCCGACGCCGAAACCGTAGCCACGCAGCTTCACGGACAGCGGGTTCGACGGCGCCTCGCCCGCGCGTCCGCCGCCGTAGTTGCGGTCGCCGATATGGATGCGCCCGCCGAGGAAGGTGCCGACCGTGAGCACCACGGCCCTGGCCCGGATCTCCAGTCCCATCTGCGTGATCACGCCCGCGACGCAGTCGTTCTCGATGATGAGATCTTCAACGCCCTGCTGGAACAGCGCCAAATTGGGCTGCGCCTCCAGCAACGAGCGGATCGCCCGCTTGTACAAGGTGCGGTCGCACTGGGCCCGCGTGGCCCGCACCGCCGCCCCCTTTGAGGCATTCAGGACCCGGAAGTGGATGCCGGCCTGGTCCGTGGCCCGCGCCATGGCCCCGCCCAGGGCATCGATTTCGCGCACGAGCTGGCTCTTTCCGATGCCCCCGATGGCGGGATTGCACGACATCTGCCCCAGCGTCTCCAGGCTCTGCGTCACCAGCAGCGTGGACGCGCCCAGCCGCGCCGCGGCCAGAGCGGCCTCGGTCCCGGCGTGCCCGCCGCCCACCACGATGACGTCGAATCGGTCCTTCACGGTCCCTTACTCTCAGAAAACCCGGTTATTTTAGGCGTTTAGGGGCGGCAATGCGATCGGTACGGCGCACAGCTCACAGGATGGGTTTGGCAACGGGAACGCACTCGAGAAAAGCACCAAGGACAGGACTTCGCGAGAAACCCGCCTCAGACGCCCGCCAAGCGCTCGATCGTATCTGGAAACTTCTCTACCATTCTGATCAGCAGGGCAGCCTGCGCATTAGGCTTTGCGCGGCCTTGCTCCCAGTTCTCCAATGTTCGCACATTGACCCGGAGATAGTGGGCGAACACGGCACGCGAAAGATGAAGCCGCTCGCGGGTTGCAATCAATTCCGTCACCGTCAGTTCGGGCACCGGCCTGTATTCCACCGCATGCGTACGCAGCGTACGCTTTCCAGCGCGTTCTGACGCAAGCGCATCAAGGCCTTCGTTCAACTCCGAAAATAAGTCACGCTTCCGTGTTGCCATCACTTACTCCGTAACGCCAATTCGTGCTTGAGGCGTTCCTTGAGAATCTTGCGCTCGCCCGGAGAGAGATCGTCCATCTCGTCTTTGTCGTAGAGCGTAAACAACCAGAACTGAGCGCCGGATTCCCACCAGTAGTAGATGACTCTCAGCCCACCTCGTTTGCCCTTGCCGCGTCGCCGGTCGCCGCAGCGCACCTTGCGTAAACCACCAGCCCCCTGGATCAGATCGCCGGCAGTCGGATTGCTCATCAAGGCACTCCGGAGATCATCAAAGCCGTCGTCATTCAGATAATCCGCACGGTAGCGTTCGAAGGCGGGCAGTTCGACAAAAACGGCCTTCATAAACAGATTATACGCAGATTGCGTATACATGCAAGCCCTTTGCGAGTACATCTTTTCACCGGCTCATGCGGGAAAGCGGTCAGTCCAGGCCCCATACTCGTCAAACCTCAGGCGTCCAGCGGGCTACGT
>Ga0102953_1000376_pt1 | contig 31652 bp, 24 predicted proteins | sample SalPon2A_C_D2_MG_FD_78509 | JGI IMG/M metagenome (GOLD analysis project Ga0102953, IMG submission 78509) | Soil microbial communities from South San Francisco under conditions of wetland restoration - Salt Pond MetaG R2A_C_D2_MG | ecosystem: Environmental > Terrestrial > Soil > Wetlands | place... | reverse complement strand
TTGAATAGTGCAACAGATACTCTCTCTGCTCCAGAACAAGTTCAGCAGCATTCCTGACAAGTTGTTTGTCAGTACCTATCACCTTAAACGACCATTCACATGGATAAACAATCTCAGGCTTTTTTTTACACTCCATTCTACACTCCATTATTACAAAAACAAAACTGTATTAGATCTCGACGGTTTCTATTTTCACCCTGGCTGTCCCCTGGTTGTAAAAGCCGAGTTTTCTGGCGGCGCCAGCGCTAAGATCTATCATCCGGGCACCATGAAATGGCCCACGATCATTGATCCTGACAATCATTGAACGATGGTTTTCAAGATTAGTCACCTTTACATGAATTGGCAGCGGCAAATATTTATGAGCCGCCGTTGGTTTATCCGGATCAAATGCTTCACCGTTAGCGGTCATATGTCCGTCTTTTAGACGCAACGTTTCATTGCCGTACCATGAGGCAGTGCCAATTTCCTCATAGGTTGCTGCCTCAGCTACAGACATTGGCAAATATCGTTTGCCCTTGACAACATAAGGCGAATTTTTCACCCGGCCCTGGCGAACAGCTTCCTTCGGGGAAAGGCCGTCAATACTTTCAATGTCAGATGTCATTGGCCATTCCAATGGGGCCGAAATGACATCAAAGGTAAAAGCGCCGATTTTATAGGTCATCAATAGGGTCCCAGCGCACAATTTTGCAGCGAACTTAGCAGTGTTGTAGGTGGCCTTTACCGTACCCTTGGTAACATTATAGGTTGTATGCACAAGTGAACAACCTATTAAAATCCAACCAGCGACAACCAAACTCATGGCGATTTTGATCATTTGCTTAGAGGTCATACTCAGAATATACCTATCACACCAAAATTATTCAATATTGAGCCATGATACTGCACAGATAAGTAGCAATCTATCATCGTAGAATACGATAAAATTGATTGTCAGACAATTCCACCACTAACAGAAATTACTGAACCAATAAATCTATGAGCTGTGATCCGCCAGCCAAGCTGGCGGTTTTATAATGACGGCAAAGGCACAGCAAATAATAAAAACAGGCAGGAACGTTTGCTTCCTTTTTTCTGGTATAGTAGTATAATTTTCCGGAAACAACCACGCTTGAAATGCGTGGATTTAAGACAGCCGCTCCAAATAATAATTTTTAACCCTTTGACAACATGACCATACAGTTTCTTTCCGAGTTCATAAAAGTCGTACAGGAAAACATCTGGCTTAAACGCATCGTTATCATCTCACTGTATATACTTTGTGCAAAAGCGGCTGACATTTTTATCAACAGAATTTTACGTCTTCTGGTTAAAAAGTCAAAAACCAAATTGGACGACGAGTTAATCGATATTTTCCACGCCCCCGTTTACTGGAGTGTGTTTTTTATCGGCGCCTTTCATGCCCTGCAAATACAACCCGCGCCATCTCCCTGGCAATATATTTTAGTCTCTTCTTTTAAATCAATCATTCTTTTAGTCTGGTCAATTGCGGCCTTGAAGGCCCTGAACCTTTTTTTCAGTCGTTCTACCGTCGAGTTTTTCTTAAGAAGATCTATAGAAAACGATGCCTTCAATATTGGCAGAAAGCTGATAAGAATTGCAGCCATCATAGGAATTGCTGTCGGCATTTTGATCCTCTGGAAGATAAACCTTACTCCGCTGTTCGCATCTGCAGGAATCGCCGGTATTGCTGTCGCCATGGCCGCAAAGGACAGTTTAGCAAATTTCTTCGGCGGCTTAAGTCTTTTTATGGATAATACCTTTAAAGAAGGAGACTATATTGTGATAGACAGCGGTGAACGTGGCGAAATTTTTGATATCGGGATGCGCTCTACACGGCTGAAGACCAGGGATGATATCTTGATAACAATCCCTAACTCAATACTGGCGAACACAAAAATCATCAATGAGAGCGCACCGATACCACTGTTTAGAATTCGGATTCCCGTGGGCGTGGCCTATGGCAGCAATCCTGAACATGTAGAACAAATACTTCTTGGCATTGCCAAATCCTGCACGGACGTCATTGATACACCTGAGCCAAGAGTACGTTTCAGAGCACTAGGGAGTTCGTCAATTGACTTTGAACTTCTCTGCTGGCTGGCCGAACCAAGTTTAAAAGGGCTGGTCACCCACAATCTCCTGAAGATCATCTATAACCGGCTCCACGAAGAGAACATAACCATTCCGTTCCCGCAAATGGATGTGCATCTCAAAAAAAAAGAAATCACTGCTCCTGGTCCATGAACTGAGGCGATTATCACCATTAACTTAAAGTAGTTATATAAACACTTATTTCAAGGTTAGAAACCATGTTCAATTCACTTACTGTAAAATTCCGACTGGTTGTCTTTATTGCAATACTTCTGCTTTTATTGATTATTACGGGCTTGTTTGGCTTAAAGACCATGAGAAACAGTGATGATTCGTTATCCTCAATTTATAACTATCAGGTCGTCCCTCTCAACAAACTGCGCATACTTGACAACCTCATGCATATCAATATTGTCGGACAAGTTGATAAACTCTTGTTCGAGCAAATTTCCTGGGAAGAATGCCTTGTAAAAGTTGACAAGGCAAAAGCCTCAATCAACAACGGCTGGTCAGAACTTCAGGAACTCCAGGAGGGGTCAGGCAATTATGACACTGATTCCTGGCTGGAGCCTGCTAACAATTTAATTTCTACCTCAGAGGATGTTCTTAATTCGCTCTCTATTATCCTTAAAGCAAGAGACACTAAACGACTTGATGCCTTTTCTGACAATAAACTCTACCCGCTTGCCGAGCAATACACTGAAAAAATCGACACATTAATCCACAACAGGTTAAATGCTGTTCAGGATCAATATCACGCTTCGCAGCAACGATATTCTGCTGCAAAAAAATCTTTTATTGTACTGATTATCGCTGGTGTGGCGATATCAGCTATTTTAAGCCTGCTGCTCATTCAGAGCATAACAACTCCTTTAGAACAATTTAACGAAGCAATGGGACACCTTATGCGCGGTGACTTATCAAAAAAGTTAACACACAGCCATAATGATGAGTTTGCCGCACTCTCTAAAGGCTTTAACCAGATGACTGACTATCTTGCCGAACTCATTGCTGATATTGAACGATCCGGCATCCAGGTTACCAGCTCTATTACCGAAATTGCCGCAACAATCAGACAGCAGGAAACTACTGTAAATGAACAGGCGGCAACCTCAAATGAAATTGCCGCATCTACAACTGAAATTGCCGCAACAGCAGAAACTCTGACCGCTACCATGAATAAAGTCACCGATATGGCGCACAACACTTCAATGGCTGCCTCTCAAGGCCATAATCGCTTACGAAATATAAACGCCATAATGAAAAAGATGGAGGACTCATCTGTATCAATTTTGTCTAAACTGTCAATTCTCAATGAAAAAGCAAATAATATTGCCGTGGTGACAAAGACAATCAATAAGATTGCTGACCAGACCAACCTTCTCTCGCTTAACGCCGCCATTGAAGCTGAAAAAGCTGGTGAGTACGGGACAGGCTTTTCTGTTGTTTCTACAGAAATCAGACGCCTCGCAGACCAAACTGCGGTGGCCACATTTGACATAGAACAGATTGTTAATGAAGTACAATCTGCCGTTGGCAGCGGGGTCATGAATATTGAAAAGTTTACTGACGATGTTCGACGCAGTTTTAAAGAGGTTCAAATCAGCTCTAACCAGATTTCTGAAATTATTGAACAGGTCCAGGCGCTTCAAGCGCCAATTGAAACAGTTAATGAGGGTATTGCCGCCCAATCAATGGGTGCCAAACAAATTAGCGAAGCTGTTGACCAACTCAATGAAGCAGCTCAGCAAACTGCCGAGTCAGTTGGGCAAACCAGTTCTACTATTTTTCTCTTAAACAAGACCTCACAAATTCTAAGGGATTCCGTTGCACGTTTCAACCTTCTCGGAAATGAAGCAGACAACACACATTTTACTAAAGATGATTCTGCCCCGACGTCCTGATCATTGCCCTGCAATAACACTGTTTTCAACCCCAAGGGTTTATTCACTATGCTTCTTCTTTTATTCAGCACCCGTACAGAACGATATGCAATGAACTGTGAACACATATTCAAGGTGATTCCCTTTCTTAATATGCAACCGATCCCCATGACTCCCGACTATGTTGCCGGATCCGTCAATTACCGCGGCAACCATCTTCCGGTAATTGACTTAAACCAGTTGCTGGAAGGGATACAATGCAGAAATTTATTGAGTACACGAATTATTATTATTGAATACAAAATAGATGCTATCAGAGCCAAAAAAAACATTGGCTTGCTCGCGGAAAAAGTCAATGAGACAATTAAAACACCAAAAAACTGGGTGCCAGATCACAATGGAGATTCCTCCTATTTTATCGACCCTGCAATAGTCTCACAGGAAATGGTTCAATTGTTTGAGCCAATAAAAATGCTTCCTGGTGACCTGTCGCAGAGCTTATTCATGGAGCATTCGTCCACTTAAGGAACACCAATAAATGAAGCCGGACCCTTTAGCATTAAGCATTCTCGAATCAGTTTTACTCGAAGAAATGGGCCTTAACATTTCCTCATTAGGCAAGAACTCTATTAATAAAGCCTTGTCGAGAAGAATGCATACGCTTTCCATAGAAAATTTCTACACGTATCTTTCGCTGCTTAAAAAATCAAGTACCGAAATCAACGCATTTATCGATGAAGTAGCAATTAATGAAACATGGTTCTATCGTGATGAAGCACCATTTAACGCGTTAAGCAAATACGCCTTATCCATATTAAAGAAATTTCCAGACGAGCCGTTGCATCTTCTGAGTGTTCCATGTGCAACCGGAGAAGAACCATATTCCATGGCTATATCGTTACTTGAAGCCGGTCTTAACGAGAATCAATACAGCATTGATGCAATTGATATCAGCCCCCGTTCATTGAAAATCGCACGTGAAGGAATTTACAGAAAGAACTCTTTCAGAGGACATTCAAGCCGCTTTCAAAGGCGATATTTTAATACAGCTTCTCACCAATCCTATGCAATAAACGATACTGTCAAAAAAAACGTACATTTCATGAAGGGTAACCTGCTTAACTTGAATGTTCCTTTAGCTTCCCCTTCATATAACGCTATTTTCTGCCGTAACCTGCTCATTTATCTGGATTCGCAATTTCATAAAAAAGCTATTGATATCCTGTCAGGTTTATTGAAAGATAATGGCTTATTAATTGTTGGTCATTCAGAATCAGGACTTTTTACCAGTTCCCAATTTAAAGCCACCCCCGAGCCCAACAGCTTTTCCTTTTTCAAAAACAACTCTCCTTCTGAAATTACTCAATTATATTGGGGCCAATGCCAAGCAGAGCCAGAAGAGTTGCCCCACGATACAGAGGAAGACGCAACTCTTCCACCATTGCACTTTTCACCTCAGAATCAAAGCCTGAGCATTTCAGATGCCAATGCCTCAACCGAAAATGGTGATTATGTCAGAGCAATTCGCATTTATGAAAATATAGTTCGGGAGAAAGGCCCATCTGCAAACATTTTTTTGCTGTTAGCAAAGAATTTTTATGAAATGTCTGAATTAAACAATACTATTACGCTTCTGAAAAAAGCTATTTATCTGGACCCTGATTTAATAGAGGCTATTGATCTCCTTGCAGGAATATACAACGAACTCGGTGACGAACAAAACTTCCAATCACTCTGCCGACGCAGCAAGAGAGTCAAACAACGGTTATCCGAAAGGGTATGAACAGTCTATAGGGAACTTTTATGCCAGCTACCGATAATCATGATACACCTATTGTAAACTGCTGGTCGCAGGTCGGCTCAATGTCTAACAATCGTACCTGTGATCTGTTATTTACTTATGGTCATTGCCGTGATTGCCCTACTTATTTGGAGTCCAGTAAACGCCTGCTGGACCGTCCTCTGACAGATGACTACCGTAGCGAGTTGACCAAAACATATGAACATACGACGTATGAAGCAGTTAAACCCTCGCAAAGCACTTTCATTTTTCGCGCCGGGGAAGAATGGTTAGGTATTCGTTCAGCCCTCGTTCAGGAAGTTATCGATATGAGACCCATCCATACCATACCCCATAAAAGTACTCGAGTTTTCCGAGGGTTAGTCAATATTCGCGGGAAATTAGAACTGTGTGTCTCTATTGGCGGAGTCCTCCGGATTGAACCCAGCAGGAAAAAATACAGTTTTTCTTCCCCGGAACGACTCATTGTTGCCACAAAAGCAGGACAAAGCGTTGTTTTCCCGGTAAGTCAGGTCCATGGCCCTCATCAGTATGAGCCAGACGATATAAGCCCTCTGCCTGTTACCGTTTCTGGCTCAAAGGCCGTCTACACCGAAGGTATTTTGCATCTGCCCGACAAGGACGTAGGAATCTTAGACGATCATCTGTTATTTCGAAATCTAGCCAGGAATTTATCATGACCTCCGTGACTGATTTGAATGATATGTCGTTAGTTGAACTTTTTCAGCTTGAGACCAGAAATCAGTGTGAAAATCTAACCATCTGTATCGGCTCATTACTGATCGGCAAGCCAAATCAAACAGATTTTGATGTTTTCATGCGAGCTATCCATTCAATCAAGGGAGCCGCCCGCATTGTAGACCTGCAGCCTGTCATTTCGTTGACAAAATTAATGGAACTTGTGCTGCAGAACAACCTTGACGAGTTACTCCACAATATTGAGCTGCAACGTTGTTTTGAAGAATGTGTGGAACAATTAGCCAACCTGTCACGAATCAAAGCAGACCAAATTTACGATACACTCACAACCAGAAAAACTATTTTCAAAAGGCTGGAGCGTTTTTTAGCCAGCTTAACGTCCCAGGCTCTCCCTAAAAAATCGCATTCAGAACAGCTCGATCACGCTGACACCTTCTCAGAAGATAGTTTTTCCAATATAGAACTCTTTAAAATATTCCGTGAAGATGCAGAAAATCAAGTCGCCATCCTTTCTGACAACCTGATACAAATTGAAAAAGACCCCACCGCATATACCTTACTCGAGTCGTCAATGCGCACTGTTCACTCCCTGAAAGGAGCTGCCCGGGTCATAGAGTTACGGCAGATAGTGCAACTTTCACATGTGATGGAAGATTTTTTTATTGCCGCACAAGAGAAGAAACTGCGCATATCCTCACATCATATCGATGTCTTATTAAACGCTGTTGATTTTATCAAAGACCTTATTCAGATAGATAAAAATAAGGTCAATCCCTGGCTGAAAAGACATTCAAATAAACTCACCTCAATTATAGACAAACTTAAACACTTTCTCAGCCGGAAGATATCAACACCATCAGGAGATATATCTTCCGGAGTCCCAACTACAGAAAAATCCTCCACGTCAACTGCCGGGCCTTTTTATCCGTCACATAGCAAAAAAGTACAAAAAGATTCAGTCTTTCCACTGGAGAGCATCGAGGCACCCCCCCTAAGAGATAGAACTCTTCGCATTTCGGCACAAAGCATCAACCGTTTGCTGGGCATGGCAGGAGACGCCATGATTGAGTCTCGCTGGCTGCCTAAATTCTCTGACAAACTTTATCGCCTACGTCGCCTGCACGATCATGTCTGTCAATCTTTTGAAAGAGTACAAACCCATTTAAATGAATCTCAGGAAGCCTCGGACTTTGAAGACAGTTTTTCTGAAATTTCAAAAAAACTTGGCATCTGCAGACAATTTCTGGCAGACAATATTTCCGAGGCTGAAGAGCATTCAGGCAAGGCTGTTGATGTTTTTCATCGTTTGCATCGTGAAATAATCAATAACAGGATGCAGCCATTTTCAGAAGGAATTATCGGTCTAACGAGACTCGTTCGCGATTTAGGAAGAAAACAAAATAAAGATATTCAACTTGAGGTTGTTGGTGCCGGCACCCTGGTCGATCGAGACATTTTAGAGAAAATTGAATCACCTTTAAACCATCTTATTACCAATGCTATTGATCATGGCGTTGAACTTCCAGATGAACGTAAACTCCAGGGAAAAGATTCCCGGGCAAAAATTTTCATTGAAGCAAAACATCAATCCGGCATGCTCCTCATAACTGTTTCCGATGATGGACGAGGAATCGACTTTGAAAAAATCAGAGAACTAATCGTTCAAAAAAAACTTGTCTCCAAAAAGATTGCCGATGAATTGAATGAGTATGAACTTCAAGAGTTTCTCTTTCTGCCGAGTTTTTCCACAAAAAGATCCGCAACCAAAACGTCAGGACGTGGAGTCGGGCTCGATGTTGTGCACAGCGCACTCAGCGAAATCAGGGGAAGTGTGCAAGTCTTCAGCGTTTTGGGAAAAGGAACCTACTTTGAACTGATGCTGCCCCTTACGCTGTCAATAATTCGAGGTATTATTACCCAGATCAATAACGAACCTTACTCTTTTCCTCTGGTAAACATCAATACAGTCGTGCGTTTGCCTCGCACTAAAATCAAAGAGATTGGCAACAGACAATATTTCTATTCTAATAATAAGCGAGTAACAATTGTATCAGGCCAGCAGGTCCTTGATCTCGAAGAACAGAGTCAGGCCGACGATGATCTTTCAATCATTGTTGTTGACGGAATACAACATTCATACGGTATATCGGTTGACTCTTTGCATGGTATCAAGGACTTGGTTATTCAACCTATCAATCCGGGCCTTGGCAAGCTGCAAAGTATCAGTGCTGCTTCCATTGGAGATGATGGAGTCCCGGTGTTAATCCTTGATGTTCATGATATGGTTCTTACTATGGATAAATTAATTTCCAGCGAACGCTTAAAAAGGATTGAATCGAAAATCAATGGAAAGAACAATGTCCCTTCCAAACGTATTCTGGTGGTTGATGACTCAGTGACTGTCCGAGAAGTTGAACGAAAAATTTTAACCGACCACGGGTTTCAGGTAGATGTGGCAACCGACGGAGTCGATGCCTGGAACATGATCCAGAAATCCTATTATGATTTAATTGTCACCGACATCGACATGCCTCACATGGACGGTGTTGAACTGGTGGCCCATGTAAAGGACAGTAAACAGTTTGAAAATATCCCAATTATAGTCGTATCCTATAAAGACCATAAAGAAGATAAAAATAAAGGCCTTGACGCGGGCGCTGACTATTATCTGACAAAATCCAATTTTCATAATCAGACTTTAATCGAAGCCACAGAAGACCTGATAGGAAGCCCTGTTGAAGAGCTATGAAGATCGCCATCGTCAATGACTCTATTATCGCCACTGAAGTATTGCGCCGCATTATTCTCTCATGCCCTGATCACGAACTGTTGTGGGCGGCACAAAATGGAGCTGAAGCGTTAATGCACTGTAATCATGAGCTTCCGGACCTTATTCTCATGGATTTAATTATGCCTGTCATGGATGGGGTTGAGGCAACAAGGAGGATCATGCAGCAAACTCCTTGTGCTATATTGATTGTTACAGCAAGCGTAACGGGAAATTCTTCAATGGTGTTTGAAGCCATGGGCGCCGGTGCCCTTGATGTTGTGGCTACTCCTGCACTTTCTCCACACCTGGCCAATAACTCTGTGAATGAATTAATCCGTAAGATTCAAATTATAGCCAAACTAACCGATTGTGACCGGGTAAAAAGCAGCCACTCTCATAACTCCTCTGGCGTTAAACAAAAATCCACTCGCAACAATACCCTGATTGCTATCGGTGCTTCCACTGGAGGCCCAAAGGCTTTAGCCCACATCTTATCCTGCCTGCCTAAGGATTTTCCTGCATCAATTGTCGTTATCCAGCACATGGACAAAAGATTCACATCCGGTCTTGCCGAATGGTTGGGACAACAAATCTCCCTGCCTGTCGATATCATCGCAAATGGCGACCGACCGCAAAAATCGAAAGTTAAAATCCCGGTAACCGACAACCATTTGGTCATGTCGAAATCCGGAACACTCACCTATACCCTTGATCCATTAGACAATTTTTATCACCCATCTGTTGATGTTTTTTTTCACTCAATAACTTGGAATTGGTATGGTAAGATAATTGGTGTAGTTCTTACTGGCATGGGAAAAGATGGCGCCAACGGACTTTTAGCCATTAAAGAAAAAGACCATCACACAATTGTTCAGGACGAAGAAAGTTCAATTGTCTACGGCATGCCCAAAGCCGCCGCTGCCAATGGCTCTGCTAAAGAAATACTGCCTTTAAATCAAATTGGTTTGCGACTGTTGTCATTAGTCGATCAGATCTCTTAAGGCCATGGGAGCTAAGAAAATGCCATGTAATACATACGACACCCCCATTCATGGTATCCGCCGGAACTGTCGATGGTCTCACGCCACCAACCCCATGCTGTCGTCCCAGCATGCACATTAGCTCAGCAGGTCTTCTACTGATGCAGAAATCGTTATTCGAAGATATTACGCCCCTGAGTTCCTATAAGATTTCAGTCCTCCTGGTTGATGATCAGCCTATGATTGCCGAAACCCTGCGCCGAGCGCTGCAGGATGAAAAGGACATTGATTTTCATTATTGTACCGACCCTACCAAGGCTATTAAAATAGCCAATAAAATTAAACCAACCATAATTTTACAAGATCTGGTTATGCCGGAGGTGAATGGTTTAATGATGGTAAAGTTCTTCCGCGTCAACAAAGAGACCGCTCAAGTACCAATTATCGTGTTATCAACCAAAGAAGACCCGCAAACCAAAAGCGAGGCCTTTGGAGTCGGTGTTAATGATTACATTGTTAAATTACCTGACAAAATTGAACTTATCGCCCGGATCCGGTACCACTCTGAAGCCTATATTTATCACCGTCAGCGAGATGAGGCCTTCATCGCCCTGCAGGAAAGTCAGCGCCAGTTGAATAAAGCGAACAGAGCCCTGGAAAAACTTTCGTCTCTAGATGGATTGACCGGCATTGCAAATCGACGGCAATTAAATACTGTTTTTGAAAAAGAATGGCTGCGGGCTATGCGAAATGGCACTAATATTTCCCTTATCATGCTGGATCTTGATTATTTTAAACTCTACAACGACACCTACGGACATCAAGCCGGGGATTCTTGCTTAAAAGTAATTGCCAATATCTTAAAAGAGTCGGAAAAAAGGCCAGCTGACCTTGCCGCCCGCTATGGTGGTGAAGAGTTCAGTTTAGTGTTGCCGGAAACAGGGGAAAGAGGTGTTAAAGAGATCGCCTATTCTATTTTGGAGAGTGTACGAAAAGTAACCATTCCCCATAAGACATCCAAGGTAAGCGATTATCTTTCTGTTAGCATGGGGACAGCCACAATGGTACCTGGGCGAAATACTACCCCGGATACCATTATTGAAATTGCCGACCAGGCCCTTTACAGAGCTAAAAACGAGGGTAGAGACAGGGTGGTGACAACACCACTCATCAAAGAGTGACGATTCAGATTAATTTAGGGGCTTAGGAAGCAAAAATTAGCTTGCACAAGGTCAGCGTAACTGGCAGTTTTATCTTGTCGACACAGCCATAGCCAATAATAGAACCGCCACAGTCCTGTGGCATTAAAAGTCGGTTCACTCCAGCTAAACGCCTCGTCTCTTCATATCTTCAAGAATCCAGGCAACTGCCAGATTCAAATTTTCAGCAACATAATCTGGTTTTATTTTCTGTCCGGGGCCAATATATTTATAATCACCTCTGCCATAGCCTGTAAGCACAAGAATACCTTTCGCCTTAACATTAGCTGCGGCCTTTAAATCTGACCATCTGTCCCCGACAACATAGGATGCTGTTAAATCGATTGCGTGCTCCAATGCGGCCCGTTTAAGCAGACCAGACTTTGGTTTCCGACAATCACAGCTCAGCCGGTACACCTCTTCTTTCGCCTCCGGATGATGCGGACAGACATAAATTCCGTCAATTTTTGCCCCTGCGGCAACAAACAAAGAGGTCATTTTATCATGCACTTCATCCAGGAGTTCCGGCGGGAAATAGCCTCTTGCCAATCCGGACTGATTAGTCACAATAAAAACCGGGATCTCATTGTTATTAAGAATTTTAACGGCCTCAACAACTCCAGGCAGAAGAACAAAACGTTCAATATGATTGATATAGCCCATCTGTTCGTTAATCGTTCCATCCCTATCTAAAAAAACTCCACCACGCCCCATTATCTTTTATCCTCCCTGGTATAAATATTTAGCACAAACTAAGCAAAACCCTACCAGGATTTGTACCTGCAGTAAATTCATTCTTGAAAAAGATCGCCACAAATGGTACAAGAACGTGTTTTAAATCTCACACATCCCACAAGATACCATTGGTGCCCAGTTGCGGGTTGGTAGCTATAGATTATACTATAGCCGGGGATGGAGGACTAACCAAAAATCTAAGGAGAAACAGATGTCCAACATTACAATGAAAGAGATGCTTGTCGCCGGTCTGCACTTCGGCCATCAAACCAAACGCTGGAATCCAAAAATGAAGCCCTATATTTTTGGGGCTCGCAATAAAATCTATATTATAAACCTGGACAAGTCCCTACCGCTGTTTAATGCCGCTTACGATTTTATTTCAAAAACAGTCGCTAAAGGCGGAAACATCCTGTTTGTCGGCACAAAACAACAGGCGCAGGACATTATCAAGGAAGAAGCAGTACGCTGCGGTATGTTTTTTGTCAACCATCGATGGTTAGGCGGTATGCTGACAAATTTTCAGACCATCAAAAAAAGCGTTGACCGCATGAAAAACATCGAATCAATGCGCGAAGATGGAACGATAAACCAATATAAGAAAAAAGAAGCCCTGCACATGGAAAAAGAACTGGTTAAGCTCGAAAAAACGCTTGGCGGGATCAAAAACATGAAAGGTCTTCCTTCTGCACTTTTTATTATAGATCCAAAGCGAGAAAATATTGCCGTTAATGAGGCAAACAGACTTGGAATTCCTGTTATCGCCTTAACAGATACCAACTGCAGTCCTGATGGGATTGACTTTCTGATCCCTGGCAATGACGATGCCCTTCGTTCTGTCAAGCTGATTGTTTCTAAAATGGCCGATGCCGCCCTTGAAGGAAAAAGTAAACGCGTCGACGAAATGCCTGAAGTGAGCGAACAGGAACTTGCAGTTGCTGCGGCAATTGAAGCAGCAGAAGCGACAGAAACAACAGATACAGACGATGCAGAACTGTCTGAGCCCAGTCCACAGGCAGAATAAAGTATAGTATCAGTGAATACACTCGTTACACGCTAACGACAATTATATTGAAAAAGAAATTAATGTCCCCAGCAGGTACCTTGCCTTTTGCAACCTGTGCTTTATGTCAAAAGCACGTCTCTCTTGTGTACTGATTTCATACACAATTTAGAGCAGACCTCAAGAGGCGGCAAACCAAATAGCTCCAAGGTGCCAATATCAATAGAATACGTTTAAAACATAAGAGGTAATACTGGTGAATATCACAAGCACAATGGTTAAAGAGCTTCGCGACAAGACGAATGCCGGGATGATGGACTGTAAAAAAGCCCTTCAGGAAAATAATGGCGATATGGAGAAATCAATAGATTTCCTACGACAAAAGGGCCTGGCTGTTGCCGCGAAAAGGGCGGACCGCTCAACAAGTGAAGGGGTAATCCAAACGTACATCCATGCAGGCAACAAGCTGGGTGTCATGGTTGAGCTCGGCTGTGAAACAGACTTTGTCGCCAAAACTGATGATTTTGTCAACTTTGCTAAAGATGTAGGAATGCAGATCGCTGCAACCAACCCCATCTCAATGACACGGGAAGAGGTTCCAGCAGACCAGCTTGAACGTGAAAAAGATATCTATAAACAGCAGGCGCTGGAAGCCGGCAAACCGGAAAATATTCTCGATAAAATTATCACTGGCAAACTCGATAAGTTTTATTCAGAAAACTGTCTGTTGGAGCAAAAATTTGTCAAGGATCCGGATATCACCATTCAGGACAAACTAAACGAATTAATCGCAAAGATGGGCGAAAACATCTCTATCAAACGTTACGCCCGCTTTCAGGTAGGTCAAGACAATTAAGCCTCATAATGTAAGTGAAGATAGTGCACAATACGTCTATCTTCACTTACATCTGTTTTACCTTATAGTCAGACTCCCATACGCCAGTAATCCATTCGGAGGCCTCAATGAAATCTCAATATAATCGGATATTACTAAAATTAAGTGGTGAGGCCTTAATGGGTGATGCTGATTATGGAATTTGTACTAAAACAGTACAATATGTCTCTGGAGAAGTTAAAAATCTCGTCCAAACCGGCGTTCAGGTCGCTATCGTCATCGGCGCTGGAAATATTTTCCGCGGAGTATCCGGCGCCTCTGAAGGCATGAACCGAGTTGCAGCAGACCACATGGGAATGCTTGCAACGGTTATGAATGCCCTTGCCCTTGAAAATGCTTTCAGCCAGGCTGGGTTAGAAACCAGGGTTCTCTCAAGCATACCAATGCCGCTTGTCTGCGAATCATATTCGCGCCAACAAGCCTTACATCATCTTGACAAACAACGAATTGTAATCTTCGGAGCCGGCAGCGGCAACCCCTATTTTACCACCGATACAGCTGCTGTCCTGCGCGGCCTTGAAATCGATGCTGAAGTTATTTGTAAAGCAACACGCGTCGATGGGGTGTATGACCGCGACCCTCTTAAAGATTCCAAAGCCGTGAAGTTTGATCAGCTTACTTATAGCGAAGTTCTCAGGAATAGGCTAAAAGTTATGGACTCGACTGCTATATCACTGGCCATGGATAATGCCATTCAAATAATGGTTTTTAATATGAATACTCCAGGCAATATTGCCGCAGCTGTCTGTGGAGAAACTATCGGCACTATCATTAAAGGAGATACGACATGAGTGAAATAATTTCTGAAATGAGTGATAAGATGGAAAGCAGCATCGATGCCTATCGACGTGACCTTTCAAAAATCAGAACGGGCCGTGCCTCATTAACACTGTTTGACGGCATCAAAGTAGAGTCTTATGGCTCTAGAATGCCGCTTAATCAGGTAGCAACCCTTACAATTCCTGAAAACCGGCTTATTATGATCCAACCCTGGGATACACAGTTGATCGGTCCCATTGAAAAAGAAATCCAAAAAGCAAATTTAGGTCTGACGCCAGCTAATGACGGTAAGGTAATCCGAATATCCGTTCCTCAATTAACAGAGGAACGGCGCAAAGATTTAGTAAAACAGGTCAAAAAAATATCTGAAGAATTTCGCGTTGCAATTCGCAACCATCGAAGAGATGCTATCGATGCACTGAAAAAGCAAAAAAAAGACAAAGAAATTTCAGAAGACGAACTGTTCTCTTTGCAGGACGATGCCCAGAAAGAGACCGATAGATTTATTAAAGAAATTGATGGGATTATGGCGGATAAAGAAAAAGAAGTTATGGAAGTCTGATTTTGCCCAAAGCTACAATCCTGTCAATAATACGTTCTTAACGTCTGCAAATTCTTAAAGTATGGGGGATATCCTCCATGTTCATATTCATTATTCTATTAGATAAGGCGTTATGCCAGAGCAAGCCGGTCTCGACACAGACAATCTTCCACAACATATTGCCATAATAATGGATGGCAATGGACGCTGGGCACAGAAGAGGAGTTTACTCAGAACAGTTGGCCATAAAGTCGGGGTTGAGTCTGTTCAAAACATCGTGAGGGCATCTCGGGAACTCGGCATTAAGGTCCTTACCCTCTACGCCTTCTCTACCGAAAACTGGAACCGACCAGCACTTGAAGTCAAGGCATTAATGACTCTGTTAAAATCATACCTTGAAAAAGAAATTACTAACTTAATTGAAAATAACATTACTCTGCAAACAATTGGTCAGATAGAAAAGTTACCTCAAGATGTCTATAAAACGTTATCCGAAACAATCCAAAATACCGCATCAAACAGCGGCCTTGTCCTCAATCTTGCCCTCAGCTATGGCAGCCGCAATGAAATTACCTTGGCGGTAAAAAACATCTGCCAAAAATGTTTATCAAGTGAGCTTAACATTGATGATATATCAGAAAACACGGTTGCAGAGCACTTAAACACCCGGGGCCTCCCCGACCCAGATCTCATTATTCGCACCGGAGGAGAATCGAGGCTTAGCAACTTCCTTTTGTGGCAGGCATCATATTCGGAAATATATATCACAGAAACACATTGGCCTGACTTTCGTAAGCAGGATCTTATAGAGGCTATTGGAGATTATCAGAGAAGACAACGGCGTTTTGGCCGCACTGGTGATCAAGTTAAAAAACAGAACACCCCCTAATGTTAACGAGTACCTAATACGATGAACAGGTTAACGACAGGTCTAGCAGCTGCCTTTATCTGGGGAGGCATACTTTATATTCAGTCCTTCAGACTCTTATGGCTTTTTGTTTTTATAGTTGGGCTTATCGCTTTGTATGAGTACTTTAAGATTTGCCTGCCCCAGTACTCACTCATGACCCGTTTACCCTTGGTAATAATCAGCAGCCTGCCCATTATATCCACATATTCGGCATCAGTTGACTATCTACTGCCCTCTGTTTACACAGCATTATTGTTTTTTGTTCTTCTCTCTATTTTTCTGCCCACAGTAGCTGCTTCACAGAAAGAAATTTTTATACTGAAAACCGCCGCAGGTCTTTTTTGGGTGAGCCTTTGCGCCTCACATCTTCCTCTGCTGGTCACCTTGGAAGACGGTTTTTTCTGGTTGGGCCTTTTAACTACAATAACCATTGCTTCTGACACGGGAGCCTACTATACCGGCACGAATTTCGGCATACATAAACTTTGTCCCGCCATCAGTCCAGGAAAAACCGTCGAAGGACTTGTCGGAGGATTAATCTGCAGTATATTTTTTGCCTGGATCTATAAAGTATTATTTCTTCAAAATCAGGCAACCGTTAAAATTGTGGCGCTTACTACTCTTATCTGTCTTATTGGTATATGTGGTGACCTGATTGAATCAATTATAAAAAGAGCTAACAACACTAAGGATTCAGGCTCTATTTTACCTGGCCATGGCGGAATACTTGACCGAGTTGACTCTATTCTTACCTCTACTCCAGCTTTGTTTTATTGCATATCTCTTGGCTTTATGTACTAACGCTGCACAGTGTCATTACAATGATCAAATACTTATCCATATTAGGCTCTACCGGCTCAATCGGCAAAAATGTACTAGAAGTTGTTAAACAGTATCCGGGCCGATTTCGTGTCATTGGCTTAGCCGCAGGTAAAAACATCACACTCTTAAAAAACCAGGTTCTGGCATTTCAACCCATTCTCGTCTCCGTTGCAGAACCAGAAGATGCCGAAAAGCTGCGCTCAATGCTTGGCCCGGAATGGCGCGATAAAATTGTTTCAGGTGATAAGGGCGCAGAAGAAGTCGCTGCCCTGCCAGGAGCCGATATGGTTGTTTCTGCCATTGTTGGTGCTGCTGGTCTTGCCCCCACAATATCAGCAGTTCTGGCCGGAAAAGACATTGCCTTGGCCAACAAAGAAACACTTGTCATGGCGGGACAACTCATCATGGATGCAGTCAATCACGGCAATATGAACTTATTGCCCGTTGACAGTGAACATAATGCAATTTTTCAGGCGTTATCAGCCGGAAGGCAGGAAGATGTAAAAAAGTTGATTTTAACCGCTTCAGGCGGTCCTTTCTTGAATAAAAATGAAAGAGAATTATGGGACGTTACCCCGGAGGATGCTTTAAATCACCCGAATTGGGACATGGGGCACAAAATTTCAATAGACTCAGCAACATTAATGAATAAGGGGCTTGAAGTTATTGAAGCAAGATGGCTTTTTGATATTCCTTTAGAAAATATTGAAGTGCTTGTCCACCCACAGAGTGTCGTTCATTCGATGGTTGAATTTATTGACGGCTCGATTATCTCTCAAATGGGCATTGCTGATATGCAGATCCCTATTGCCTATGCGTTAACTTACCCCGAACGCATAAAGCTCGATCTGCCAGAACTCCGCTTGACAGACTGCACCCTGAGCTTTCAAGCTCCGGATTTTAATAAATTCCCGGCCCTTAAATTAGCCTACCAGGCATGCAACCTTGGTGGAATAATGCCGGCTGTGCTTAATGCTGCTAATGAAGTTGCTGTGAATGCATTTCTCAACAATAAAATTCGTCTCCCGGAGATTGCTCTATGCGTTGCGGAGACTATGCAGCGTACTGTAAACATAGATTCACCAGATCTTACTGCCATTAGAGATGCCGATCTATCTGCCCGTATCCAGGCTGAATCAATCATAGAAGCGTTTATGATGAACATTCAACAGAGGCGAGGTCTTGAAATTCCCGCACCGGATATAGTCAATCATTGATGGTCTCGCCCAAACCAGCTTGACATCCCCGGGACACCATGTAAGGAGTCGATTTTACATGGAGGCGTTGGAACTATCGAGGCTTTTTACGAGGTTAACTCGTCATTTACTCACTTAATTTCTCAATATATTGTTAATTAATCTGCTATGAACTCTGCTCTTTCCTTTATTATTGTTCTCGGGGTCCTCATTTTTGTCCATGAATTCGGCCACTTTATTACTGCAAAACTATTCAACATAAAAGTGTTGAAGTTTTCACTGGGGTTTGGCCCCCAGATTGTTGCAAAACAGTTTGGCGAAACCGAATATCGAATCGGCATCTTGCCCCTGGGTGGCTACGTCAAGATGTTAGGTGAACAACCGGGCGAAGAAATCAGTGGGGAAGACCGTGATCGTTCCTTTTCCGATCAGCCTGTATTTAAACGTTTTTTAGTCGTTCTGGCAGGACCGTTATTTAACTTGTTGTCAGCAATTCTAATTTTCTTTTTTATCTTCGCCATTGTTGGGCTGCCACAGCCCATTCCTGGCACTGAAATCGGTCAGGTTGCTGAACAATCCCCAGCCCAGAAGGCTGGTTTTCTGCCCGGTGATATTATTACAGCCATTAACAATATCCCGACCCGGGAATGGCAGGAGGTCTCTGAAGCAATACGAACGAGCAGTGGTCGGGAACTGCAGTTTACAATCAAACGCCAGGAGCAATCACTGGTCTTAACAGGCACCCCAGACAAGTCTGAAGTAAAAAATATATTTGGTGAAGCTGTCGAAACCCGCTACCTTATGGGGATAACCAAAAAAAGTGATGTCACATATGAACAGACATCTATCATCGAAGCATTCAAGGCCGGGATAGAACAGACCTGGTTTTATATCTATCTGACCATCATGAGTCTTGTGAAGATTGTCCAGAGGGTGGTGCCGGCCTCCGAGATCGGCGGTCCTATTCTCATTGCCCAAATGGCCGGTCAACAGCTTGAGGCAGGCTGGATGAACCTTTTATCATTTATGGCTGTCCTCAGCGTTAACCTGGGAATCATTAATTTATTCCCCATACCCATTCTTGATGGCGGCCATCTTGTTTTTTTCTCCGTTGAGGCTCTGCGGAGAAAACCACTATCCATGCGGTCACAGGAGATCTTACAGCAAATCGGTCTGGTGCTCCTGGCCACTCTGATGGTTTTTGTCTTTTATAATGATTTCGCCCGTATTTTTTCACAGGGTTAATTCCAGCATGGCATCTTTAATCAAATAAATATGGCCCGCCACGGAATATCTGCTCCTGCCTCACCATTGATTCTTGCAATTGAAAACTCTTCAATGTGCGGCAGTGTTGCAATTGTTTCACCAAACCTTTGTTTAGGTGAACTTTCAATAACCTCCTCAATAACGCACTCTAAGCGGTTACTTGACAGTATTGATACCATCCTGAACAATGTCGACCTGAACCTTAACGATATTGACGCGATTGCCGTAAGTCTCGGCCCGGGAAGCTTCACCGGAGTCCGGATAGGACTCACAACGGCAAAAGGACTTGCCCTTGCCACAGGTAAACCACTGATCGGCATCAATTCCCTCATAGCCCTGGCAAGCCAGGTGCCCTGTTCCAATGATCTTATCTGTTCAATGCTGGATGCCAGAAAAAAAGAGGTTTTTGCCGCTTTTTACAAAAAAAATTCACTGGGTACCGTAATGCAGTCAGGAAACTTTCTGTCTGTAGCTCCAGCTATACTCTGCGACGCAATTTCAGAACCTGTTATCTTTGTGGGAGATGGGGCATTATTATACAAATCAGAAATTGAAGAAAGAACTGGGCGATTTGCAACATTTGCCCCCCATGAAATTTGTTTTCCACGAGCCTCGGCTACAGGCATGTTGGCCCTCAGCCATTGGACCTCCGGCAGTTTCCTCAATCCGGCTGAGGCTTCACCGATCTACGTTAGGCCTTCAGATGCAGAAATAAACTACCGAAAAAAATAGTCCTGTTTTTTATTCCAGTCCTCAAGACTAATTTTTATTGGATGAGATCAGCTTGGATACTACACGAGTTGCACTTACTATTAGTATTCAAGAATACAAGTTAAAAATCGTTTATGAAACATTCCAGTTCGTCCTGTTCAAAACTATATCCATTTCTTTGTACAGCTCTTCTGTCTGTAGAGGCTTCGAGACATAACCGTCCATGCCATAGTTCAGACATTTCTCTCTGTCTCCCTTTATTGCATGTGCCGTCAGAGCAATAATTGGTATATGCTCACCAGTTTCTTCCCTCGCTCTAATGGAGGCGGTGGCTTCAAAACCATCCATTACCGGCATCTGAACGTCCATGAGTATCAAGTCAAAATGCTGGTTTTCTATTGCATCCAGAACTTCACGACCATTCTCTGCTGTTGTGACAATATACCCGTCATTCTCAAGCAGTGTGACTGCTAATAGCTGATTAATGTGCTCATCCTCTGCCAGCAAAATATGAATTTGTTTATTTTGCTCGGTAGTTGTATGCCTGGTTATCATCGTCTTAGCGACAAGATCGCCAGATTTTTCTTGCTGAGCAGTTCCATGAACAGTTCGCAACATATTGAAGAGCTCTGCTCTGCCATATGGTTTAAGCAGGTAACCTGAAACCATTTCTTCATGGGGGGTATCAATATGCCCCTGCTCCCCCGTAGAGGTCAGCAGTACAATCTTTGCAGATGCAGCTAGATTTTGGGACCTAATTTCTTCTATTGTTGCATAACCATCCATCCCGGGCATCATGACATCCATCAAAATAATATCAAACGTCTCTTTCTTTAAGATCGCCAAGGCATCGGCACCGCTGTTGACAGAGGCATAACGCCTGACAACATCTTTTAAGTTCTCATTAAGAATGAAGCAATTGGTTGCATTATCGTCAACTGTCAGTACCGATATTTCCTTGAGATCATCAAAAGCATGAGGGCTGGGAGAAGAGGCATGAGACTGCGGTGTAACTGGAATGGTAAAATAAAATGTTGATCCCTCTCCAATGGTGCTTTCAAGCCAAAGTTTTCCTCCCATGAGCTCAATAAGCTTAAACGAAATTGACAGGCCCAGACCGGTACCACCGAATTTGCGTGTTGTTGAACCGTCAACCTGGTCGAATGGATCAAAAATTGAGTGTTGTTTATTCTCAGGAATACCGATACCGGTATCTTTGACAGAAAAAGAGATAAAGATATTTTGCGGATCAAATTTTGTTACGTCTTCAGGGAGATTATCATCTACCCAGGCACTAACGATAACCTCACCTTGCTGGGTGAACTTGATGGCATTGCCAACCAAATTAATAATAACCTGGCGCAGCCTCCCCGGATCTCCAACCAGAAAATCAGGTACATCCACACTAATATTATACAAAAGCTCCAGTTTCTTTTCATGTGCCTTAACAGCAAGGAGTTTCAAGGTGTTATCAATCATCTCCGAGAATCTGAAGTCGATCAGTTCAATAGATAATTTGCCGGCCTCAATTTTTGAGAAATCAAGAATTTCATTAATTACATTGAGTAGCCTGTCGGATGACGTTTTCACCAAATTCAGGTAATTCTGCTGCTCAGCAGTAATTTCGGTGGCAAGTACAAGATCGGTCATCCCGATAATTCCATTTAAGGGTGTCCGTATCTCATGACTCATGTTAGCAAGGAAGTCGGATTTAACCTTACTGGCTTCTTCTGCCTTGATCCGTTCTTCGAGAAGAGCTCCATGAGTCAACTGCAGGATATGCATCATGTTGTTAAATGTCTCGGTTGCTCTAAACATTGAATTAGCAGTGGACGTAATATACACTTCACATTTTTCACAATTGCCATACTTCTGGGCAAAATTCCCCTGTACTGTCCCTCCGCAGTGAGTGCCGGCAATTTGCCAACATCGCATGTTGGGAACTCCGAAAACAGGACAGTTTTTTTGGGTGCACTGTTGAACTTTCCAGCAATTAGGGATCAAAGGATTATACATCGGCTGAAACTTATAGGATTCAAATCCCTTTTCCATTTCTACCTGGCGGATTACCTGTGAAAAACTCTCCAGAACAAAGCTCAGTTCACTTCTTTCAGTCTCCAGGCTTTCCTGAGTAGACTGCAGCTGCGATTCAACCTCTTTACGATCGGTAATATCCTTTGCTATGACGATGATATCGCCAACATTGCCCATATCATCTTTTAGAATTAATCCGGACAGAATAAATGGGGTAATATTGTGTCGCTTTGTCTGTAGGGCAATTTCATACCCCTTGACAAAGCCGGATGCCAACAGCATATGTAAGAAATCACCCCCTTTTTTTCCTTGTCCGATTTCCGCAAACAAGTCCGAGAACATGCGGCCGAGTAATTCTTCCTCTGTACAGTCAAAGGTTTCTGTTGCCTCATTATTCAGATCCTTGATTTTGCCGTTTTGATCAAGGATCAACATAACATCTGGAATAGAATGTAAAATATTATCTATATATCTTTTTGAAATTAGCGTAATAGCGAGCTTTTCCGTCATTGCATTAAAGGCTTTGCCAAGTCGTCCGACCTCATCATCTGAGATATCTTCCACCCTTTTATCTAGATTCCCGGCAGATACTTCCAGAATAGTAGAAAGCAATTGGTTGACGGGCTCGGTCAATGATCGCTGAATAAGGACAAGTATTGTAATTCCAGCAAAAATACCTATCAGAGTTAATAAAATACTCAGGTTAATAGATTGTTGGCTCTCTTCCCTGATACTGGCCTGATGATTATCTATCTCCTGATTGATGAGAAATTTAAGCTTGGATATTATCTCATAGGCCTCATTTTGGATGGACAGTAATGTATGTTCCCAGGATTGAACGGTATCTTCTTTCGTACGTGCATTTCTCGCCTGGAAGTATGCAATCATGGCAACTCTGTAGTCCTTGAGCTTTCGATTGAATTGCCGGACCAAATCTTTTTCTTCATCCGTCACCATTTGATCAACAAAGGACTCCGTGGCTTCCACCAGAGATAAGACCATACTGAGAATATCTGCCAGATCACCATGCTCATAAATGACCGTTGAGGTGAACCTGTCCCTTATTTTAACAAAATCACTGAACATGGTTTCGGCAGCCATCAGTTCCTGTGACTCATATGTTTCAATGGTAAATAAATGCTTTTGAATCTTGCTCAGACGAAAGGAACCAAAAAGCCCCATGAGCAAAATGAGAAGCACCATGAAGGAGATCCCAATGAACCTTATTTTTTTTGAAGAGATGTGAGACATTGCTTGACGTTGAATTATTGGCAAGAAATTATTGCAGCATTTAAATTATCACCTGTCTGTATACGCTAAAGATGAATGGTGTAAAAGATATCAGTCATGGTGCCCAGCCACTATTCATCTTAAAATACATAGCTATCGCATACGGCATATTAATAAAATGCTATCACAAATTTGTCAGGACGTGAAATTATAATTCAGGTGGAGGGGAGGAGCAGGAACGAAAGAGAAGTAGAATTCAGGAAGGCTTCTTAAAAGCCAAACTCAGCGAGCAGATCATCAACCAGATCTTGTTTATCTTTATCTTCAACCGAATGGCCCTTAACATCACGAAGCAATTCTGTCTTCTTCTGGACATTTTCCGGAGAGTTATCTTTTTTGATATTAAGCACCACAAGACAGTTGAGCAGCCAATCCCGCAGTTGATTCATGTCACATATCATCGCTTCCATCTTCTGCCTGGCTACATCCTGGAATGTCTGCGTTGCTATAATATCAAAGATGCCATTCTTTATAGAGTCAATTTCTTCCTGAATGTCGGTTTTGTCTGGCTCTGACAGACTTTCAAGGGTGCCAATTTTTGACTCAAGACCTTCCGCACGATCAGAGAGTCTGTCAGAGGTATCTAAGACTTCACCCGCCGTTTTTTTCATTAAATCGACAACATTAATTGCATCAAGAACTAAAGTTGGTGCTTGTTCTCCGGCATTGAGCAGCGACACTTCGACATTTTTGAGATTAATCAGCATCGCATTAATTTTTTTTGCCAGTTCCTGCATCACCCCTTCGGCATCAATAGCCACGGCCTCGATATCATATTCACCTCGAAGTATGGCCTCGGTAACTTCTAGAAGGGTTGATATATTTTTATCTACAGATGAATTATTATCAGACATTATCTCTCCAAGGTTTAACACTGCCCCAATAATGAAAACGACAAAAGTGATTCTTCAAAAACATCACGAAATGTAAGACCCATTATATTTACTCACAATTCAAAAAGCTAACAAAATAGATTAAAAAAAATCAACATCAGCAGTCGCAGTTGTGATAATTCGCTCCAAACATTGTATTCTATAACAACTATACTTTCGATGTCCACCTGAATTTTACCAGAACTATGATTAGCCCAACCTGCAGCAATCAGGTAAAGCCTGAGTTATTAAATAATAAATAAAATCTCATTGACTCAGGTTCAATTATGCTATCATAATAGTCACAGTCACTCTCAATCAGTAATACTTAAATTATATCGAAATATTATGGATTATTCAAAAATAAACGTATTAATTATCGATGATGATTCTACAACCCGGCGAATCGTTACACGACTGATAAAACAAATTGGCTTTGTTAATTTTTCCGAAGCGGTAGATGGTGAACAGGCTTACAAAATGATGCAAGAGGAAAAATTTGATTTAATCCTCTCGGACTGGGACATGCCGGTAATGAATGGTTATACCTTGCTTGAAAAAGTCAGAGCCGACTCCAACTATAAAAAGACACCGTTTATCATGGTCACGGCCAACGATAACAAAGAAAGCATCATTGAGGCAGTAAAGGCAAAAGTGAGCCAGTATATCGTAAAACCATTTACGGTTACTGCTTTAAAAGAAAAAATTGAGAAGGTATTAAGCGCGGCTAAAAACACATAAGAGTGAGTGCTCAGCGATAAGTCTTCTGCTCGGCATAAAACTGTTCTTTATCTTCATACATTCTCTCGTCTGCACGACTAATCAAATCCTTAACCTCACACAAATCACTGCCGGCATACCCCACACTGGCAGTAACAGGAAACCCTCCGGCTCCGTTGGTATCAATGTAAATGTTTTTGAAAACCTCCCCGGTCAGGCGCCTGCATAAGTCTTCAGCACTTTTCTGGTCCGCATTACTCAATAAAATAACAAACTCATCTCCACCGACCCGGGCAACTATGTCAGATGGCCTGACTGTACCGAGTAAAAGCGACGCAACCCTTTTCAACAGGCGGTCACCAACTTCATGTCCATGGTTGTCATTGGCCTTTTTCAGCAAATTAACGTCAAGGGTCACAACTGCAAAATGGATATGATACTGTTTAAAACGTATCGCTTCTTCCTCAAAGGATTTTTCAAAGTATCTTCTGTTATAGATGCCTGTAAGGGGATCTGTATTCGCACTTACATCAAGTTGTTTCATCAAGAGCTGATTATGCAGATAGGCCCCAACGGTATCGACAAAAAGCTCCAATTTCTCCAAATCATCAAGTTCGACATTTATATCAAGAGCCAGCATCCCAACCTTGGTGTCATGCACACCAACCAAAGGCATGATAGTTGTCTTTTCCCAGGAAAACAATTCCGGACTAACCACTGCGACCCTGGAAGATTGAACCTCCCGCGACAAGTACGATCTGGTAATTTCTCCCAAGTCAACATCAGTCATGTTTTTTGACAAAGCAAGCCACAGACTTCCCGGCCTCACATCATTAACAAAAAGAAGAACCTTGGTTGCTGAAAGTGCAGTCAAAAGCCGATGCATAAAATCCTCAAGCACTAATGAGACGTTCGGCTCATTTTGCATAATTTTGACCAGCTCGACAACTCCGGTCAAGACATCCTGATGACTTTTGATCTGGTTAATTAAGTTAATTTGTCGCGTCGTATCAGAGAAGAGCAGTAAACCATTTTTCCCTTCGGAACCACGTAAAATCAACTCTGTATAGTAACGATCACCAACACTATGTCTTTTCTTGAATTCATGCGCAAAATCAAACCCTTTTTCTGCAGGACATAGTTCACACGGCTTTTCACGTCCTAGGAGCTGATAACATTTGTTGACTTCTGTTTGTATAAACAGTTGCCCGGTTGTATTATTGTATTGTTGAATTTCAAAGTTCTCATCCACATAGATTAATGCCTCAGGCAAATTGTTTATAATTTGCTGACTGATGGCAAGTTCATCTTTTTGTTTCTCATAGCGTCTCTCAAGAATTATGTTCTTTGCCAGGGTCGCTTTTTTGCTTAAATCAATTTTTTTTATGAGTGTTACTTCTTTCGTAACATCGTAAACTGTGCAGAGAACATACTCTTCAATTTTTTTGTACGTAACTTTAGCTAATCGCTTCTGTCCATCAGAACCTAACAGCGTATATGATTTCGTTACCATCCGGCCTTTGTCAAGCTCTGTTAACGGACAATCACTGCATGGCCCATGGTGTTCAGAGAAAATGGTAAAACAACATAAATTATTTTGATAGTCTGGTTTGCTCAATTCCAGAAACTGATCAGCAAAATAATTAAAAAAAATTATTTTTTTATCGGGATCTAAAACGATGAGGCCTGCATCGACTGCATCAAATAATTCCTGGTCATTATGAAGTGAAGCGAGAATTTCTGAGTTTTTCATAGGTTTATCAAAAGGACTTTATCAAAAAGTGTAAACAATAGATAGTATACGCCGACGAATCAGAGCTGGCCACGAATATCTTGAATTTTCTTAAAAAGACGTTTTTCTGAAACCTTGTACCGGGTTTTCATTTCCGGAGCAAAGACAGAAATTTTGTACTCCTCAATCATAATAGAAAAGTCATCAATTGAATCTGCTACCATTTTTTTTCTGGCAGGCACATGAAGATCATCAAATTCTTTCTTCAACTTGAGCAACTCATTATTGAAGGGAGTAATGAATGCCGCCTTTTTAGTATCACTGGCCGGAGATGCGTAAGCCCGCTCTGTTCGTATTCTCAACGCTTCCATATAGCGCCAGACCTGTTCAACTCTGTTCATCGAATATGTCTCTAAAAAATTTGGGGGCAAAAGCTTTGCCAATTCATCGAAAAAAAGGCCAAACTGGTTCCCATTACCCGTATCAGCACCTGAAAGTGTGGAAAATTTGCTGATAAGATCATATGTTTCTCTTCGGAAGCCAAGCGTTTTGCGAAGTTTTGCAAACAGAAAGGCGGCAGCGCTGAAAAACCCCTCCTTACTGAACTCCATAACCCTTTGCCGAAACTCCTCCTGCGTTTGAAAACCGTGCTCATTAAGAGAAAACAATTCAAACAGGATAAAATCCTGCGTACGACGATTAACATCCTTCAAACTTCCTAGCCAGTGGAACATTGCCCAGTCATTCTGCACAAATTTCAGTTCTTTTTTACAGATTGAGATTTGCCTGGCCAGCGCCTTTTTGTAAAGCGCCAGCAGCCCTGCCCTGTGACTTTTAAGCTGATCACTTTCTGTAGCAAATAAGTGTATGCCAACCGTGCCATTTCCTTTATCAATCATCCCCGGGAATAGATACCCACTGATCCCGGAAGACGTTTCAATGGGCAAACGCTGAGGGATCTCTTTTTCATAGGATTCAATCCGTTCTTGCTCCCATTTCACTCTGAGGTCTTTACTGTTTGGAGTACTGGAGGTGTTACCCTCATAGGTAAACAGTTCGTTAAAATCCCTGGTCTGTTTCAGGACTCTGCCCTGCCCGTCAATCAGGCAAAATCTCATTTTTAGATGAATCGGCAGCGCCTCTAACTGCCACATCTTTTTTTCGACATCAAGCTGGTAATGTTTTACTAATAATTCCGAAAGTTGTCCCAGAAGAGAGCCCTTGCCGAAATGAAGTCCTGACACCAGGACCTCTGCTGCTTTATTGACAGGGACAAGATGTTTCCTCAAGGCCTTGGGCAAGGATTTGATCAGCGCCATAACCTTTTCGGGGAATAACCCGGGCACAAGCCAGTCAAACGGCAGGGGATTGATATGCTGTAGAGCCGATGAAGGAATGAGCACCGAGACTCCATCTTCTGAAGAACCCGGTTCAAATTTATACGAAAGATGAAACTCAAAAGTATCAAAAGAGAGGGTTGCTGGAAATTTATCTTGATGTGACTGGTCATAGGCATCACTGCAGATATCGTTTTCTGACATCAGCAGCAGGGAGTTGACTGTTGGTAGCACTTTTACAAGATCAGCCAGGCTGACAATGTGCGAAGGTATGCGCGCATCATAAAATGCATAAAGTGTATAGTCATCGATAACGTGACGGGTCCGCACCTTATCCTCAATATCCTGCATTTTCTGGATAAGTTTCAGGTTTTTAGTCAAAAAATCTAATCGTCGGTTGACCTGCCCTTCCACCAGTGCAGATTGTATAAAAATTTCCCTGGAGGCTTTATGATCAATTGGACCATAGTGAATTTTTTTGCCTTCATTAATAATAAGACCAAATAGGGTGGTCTTTTCAAAGGCGACCACATGACCTCTCTTTTTTTCCCAATGAGGATCCGAGTACGAGTGCTTGCAGAGGTTAGCTGCAATCCTTTCAAGCCATTTTGGGTTGATTCCGCCCACCGTTCTGGCATACAGACGATTTGTTTCAACAAGCTCAGCAGCCAGAATCCATTGCGGCGGCTGCTTAAACTGCCCAGATCCTGGAAAAATCATCACTTCTCTTCCATACGCTCCGATAAAAAGTTTTTTTTCTTTTTTGCAGGCAATATTACGTATCAAGCCGCTAAGTAATGATTGATGAATAGCATCACTATTTACAGGCGCAGCAAGTATTGAAAACTCTGTTTTTTCCTCCAGCGCCCGACAGATTTGCTCATATATATCCATCCACTCCCGCATCCTCTGGTAGGCCAGAAAGTTCTGTCGACAAAACTTTCGGAGTTTCGTCCTGCTGTTTACAGACCTGGAAACATGATGAAAGGCCTTCCATAGATTAAGGTAGGAGACAAAATCAGAGCCCGGCTCAACAAACTGCTTGTGGGCGCTATCAGCCTTCTGCTCTTCTCCCAAGGGTCTGTTGCGCGGGTCCTGAATGCTTAAGGCAGCAACAATAATAATGATCTGATTGAGAACGTTGCGCTCTTTCGCCTCCAGAACAATACGGGCCAGACTGGGGTCAAGCGGCAGTTTGGCCATAATCCGGCCCCTTTTTGTAAGAACAATATCATGGGGCGCGCTTTTTATTGCTCCCAGCTCCTGCAAAACGCTAATTCCATCATTAATTGCCCGTTTCTTGGGCGGATCAATAAAGGGAAATCTTGCGGGGTGGCCCAGGCGCAGGTTTGTCATCCTCAAAATAACTTCAGCCAGGTTTGAACGCATTATTTCAGGCTGGGTGTGTCTTGGCCTGTTCAAGTAATCTTCTTCACTATACAGGCGAATACATACTCCCGGCCCAACTCTGCCGCACCTCCCCTTTCTTTGGTCTGCACTTGCCGAAGATATTGCCTGTACAGGAAGTTTAGTCGTCCGCATGCGGGGACTGTACGTTGCAATCCTGGCCAGTCCAGAATCTATAACGAAACGGATGCCAGGAACTGTGACGGAGGTTTCTGCAACATTTGTCGCAATTATAATTTTTCTTTTCTTACTTGTTCTGAAGATAGCGCCCTGCGCTGAAATTGACATTCTGCCAAACAGAGGAAGCACCGCAAAGTTGCTTTTGTTATAGCCTCCAGGCATAAGCTGTCCCGCATTAATGCCGGACTGTAGAGTCTCAACAGTTTCGATAATATCCCGTTCAGTCGGCATAAACACAAGAATATCGCCACTGGCACTAGAGACAAGGAGCTGCCGCACCGCCTCGACTGCTTCATCAACAATAGAATTGTCAGACTTGCCATCAGGGTCAGAGGGTGCATAACGGACTTCAATGGGAAATGTCGTACCAGGTATAGTGGCAACCTTGGCATTGGAAAAAAATTGAGAAAACTTTTCAGTATCAAGGGTAGCAGAAGAGACAATTACTTTAAGCTCCGGCCGCCTTTTAAGAAGTTTTTTTAAAAAACCAAGAAGAAAATCGATATTTAAGCTTCGTTCATGGGCCTCATCAATAATAATAACGTCATACTTACCTAAAGACCTGTCAGCGGCTGCCTCAGCTAACAATAAACCATCTGTCAAAAATTTAATTTTTGTGGTTTTGGCGGTCCGGTCGATGAACCGCACCCGGTAGCCGACAATATCGCCCTCATCACCAAGTTCATCAGAAACCCTTTTGGAAACCGATGCGGCAGCTATTCGCCTGGGTTGGGTACAAGCAATCATTTTTGTTTCTGCAACACATTCTGCGGCTAAGCAGAGTTTTGGCAACTGTGTCGTTTTACCGGAACCAGTCTCCCCGGCAACGATCAAAACTTGATGCTGTTTGATTAACTCAATCAGCTCATCTTTAACTGCAGTAATTGGCAGATTTGGCGGAAAGTAATATTTGTTGACCACAACCGTTTAATTTTTGTAATATTGTTTAATATTATTGAATAGTTTGCCGAATAATCAGTAACAAAGCAACCTATACCAGTTTTTAGTTTTTTTTTAATCGGAAACAATTTTTTATGAAACACAATAAAGCATCAGGTAACGGATCGGCCCGGTCCGTTAAACCGCAACCAAATAGACAGAATGTCATGCAGGAGAGAAAAACTATGGCCAATGATATGGAAAACGTAGATACCGCCATCGAAGCATCAAAGAAAGTAGTCGTTTCACGGGAAAAAGAAATTGGTGAGTCTGCGGAAATACCAAAGGGACCTGTTGGTTTGGATATCGGGACCAGTCGCATTGTGATGGCCCAGAATAAAGGAAAACAGATACACACTGTCAAACAGTTGAATGCCTTTTTTACTATTCCGTATTCAAAATTTACCAAGAAGATCCTTATTCAAAATGACGTCTCTTTCTATGAAAAAGATGAGCAGTTCTATATTCTTGGTTATTCAGCAGAAAATTTTGCAAAAATGTTCAATGCCAACACCCGGCGTACCATGGAGCAAGGCCTGCTCAGCGCCAAAGAAGATGAAGGGATTACCGTCCTGCAATCCATCATAAACACCCTGATTGAAAAAGATCCTTCTAAGGGCGAAATCATCTGCTTCAGTGTTCCTGGTGAGCCCATTGACGGTCCCCAGTCTGTCGTTTACCATGAATCAATCATTAAAATGTACTTGACCAGCCTGGGCTATAAACCGGTTTCCATTAATGAAGGGTTGGCCACAGTCATGTCGGAACTCGCCAATGATAACTTTACCGGTATCGGTATAAGTCTTGGCGGCGGCATGTGCAACGTCTGCCTCTCCTACCGCTCGGTGCCGGT
>Ga0102953_1000375_pt1 | contig 31803 bp, 28 predicted proteins | sample SalPon2A_C_D2_MG_FD_78509 | JGI IMG/M metagenome (GOLD analysis project Ga0102953, IMG submission 78509) | Soil microbial communities from South San Francisco under conditions of wetland restoration - Salt Pond MetaG R2A_C_D2_MG | ecosystem: Environmental > Terrestrial > Soil > Wetlands | place... | reverse complement strand
TGGTTGACGTTGCTGGTGGCCTCCGGTAAGTTGCCCGTTTTGGCATTGTTGGCTTGGCTGGCGTTTCCGCTGAGTGCGTTGGCAGCACGGCAATTATTCCGCCATGCGCAGCAGCCGCAACAGCTGACTGCCGCGATTAAATTGACTATTTCGGCGATGCTGCTGCACGGCGGCCTGCTGGCGCTGGTGTTGAGCTTGCATAAAGAAGGAATTACATGATCGGTCGCCTGACTGGCCTGCTGCTGGAAAAGAGTCCGCCGCAAATCCTGCTGGACGTGCAGGGTGTGGCCTACGAGGTGGACGTGCCGATGAGCACGTTCTACAACCTGCCGGCATTGAATGCAGAAGTCGTGCTGCATACCCACTTGGTGGTGCGCGAGGATGCGCACCTGCTGTTCGGTTTCGGTTCGCTGGACGAGCGCACAGCGTTTCGCCAGTTGCTGAAAATCAGCGGCGTCGGGCCGCGCCTGGCGCTGGCTGTGCTGTCGGGACTCAACATGGCCGAACTGGCCGATGCGGTGGCGCGCAAGGAAGCGGGGCGTTTGACTAAAATACCCGGTGTCGGCAAGAAGACCGCCGAGCGCCTGGTGCTGGAGCTGCAGGGTAAATTTGAAGCCGATGCGGCAGGCGGTGGGGCCAGGGGCGCTGCGCCGGTGCGCGGAGACGATGTGACCAACGCGCTACTGGCGCTGGGTTACAGCAGCAAGGAGGCCGACTGGGCGATCAAACAATTGCCGGCGGATGTCGGGGTGTCGGACGGCATTCGCGAGGCGCTCAAACTACTGTCCAAATCATGATCCAGAACGACGACCTCAGCGCAGAACGCATTATTTCGCCAGCTCCGGCTTCCAGCCAGGAGGAGGCGCTGGAGCGCGCGCTGCGCCCGAAGCAGCTCGATGAATATGTTGGTCAGGAAAAAATCCGCGGGCAACTTTCGATTTTCATCGAGGCTGCGCGCAAACGGGAGGAGCCGCTCGATCACGTGCTGTTATTCGGGCCGCCGGGCCTGGGCAAGACCACGCTGGCGCACATCATTGCGCGCGAGATGGGAGTCAACCTGCGCCATACTTCCGGCCCGGTTCTGGAACGCGCGGGCGACCTCGCGGCATTGCTGACGAACCTCGAGCCACACGACGTGCTGTTCATCGACGAGATCCACCGTCTGTCGCCGGTGGTGGAGGAAATTCTCTATCCCGCGCTGGAGGATTACCAGATCGATATCATGATCGGCGAGGGGCCGGCGGCGCGTTCGGTGAAACTCGATCTGCCGCCGTTTACGCTGGTGGGCGCGACTACGCGCGCCGGCATGCTGACCAATCCGCTGCGCGACCGCTTCGGTATCGTGGCGCGGCTGGAGTTTTACACGCCGCAGGAACTGCAGCGTATCGTGCTGCGCTCGGCCGCGCTGCTGGAAATGAAGCTGTCGCCGGAAGGTGCGCTGGAGATTGCTCATCGTGCGCGCGGCACGCCGCGCATCGCCAATCGTTTATTGCGCCGGGTGCGCGACTACGCCGACGTGAAGGCGGACGGTGATGCCACGCGCGAGGTGGCCGATGCCGCGCTGACCATGCTGGACGTGGATGCGCAGGGACTGGACGTGATGGACAGGAAGCTGTTGCAGACGGTGATCGAAAAATTCATGGGTGGCCCGGTCGGGGTGGATAATCTCGCGGCAGCAATCGGCGAGGAGCGCGACACCATCGAGGATGTTCTGGAGCCTTACCTGATCCAGCAGGGTTATTTGCAGCGCACGCCGCGCGGCCGGGTTGCCACGGCCAATGCCTATAAGCATTTCGGGCTGGCACAGCCACGCAACGCGGATATCAAGGAGCTTTGGGATGAGTGACCGCAGAGGCTGGGCCGGTGTGCAAAATGTGATGAGAGTGGCTGTCAGCGCCTCCTCCCGCAATCGGCTGGCTTCGCCAGTAACGTGTCGGAGGTGCCCGCGCAATGCTGACGTCAGGGAATTATGGGATGAGTAAACATCTGCAGGCCTATACAATGCCGATCCGCGTGTATTTTCAGGATACCGATGCGGGCGGCGTGGTGTACCACGCGAGCTATGTGAACTTTCTGGAGCGTTCGCGGACTGAGTGGTTGCGCGAGCATTACGGCTACAGCAATGCGGGGCTGATGCAGGAATTCGGCGTGGTATTCGTGGTGCGTTCGATCACGCTGGATTATCTGCGGCCTGCGCTGCTGGACGATTTGCTGTCGGTCAGCTCGCAGGTCAAGGAGATCGGCCGCAGTCGCGTGACGTTGCTGCAATCGGTGATGCGCGGCGACGAACATCTGGTCGATGCGGTGGTGCATCTGGTGTGTGTGGCGGTGGATAGTTTCAAGCCGGTAAGCGTGCCGGAACTGCTCCGGCAACAGTGGAAAAAATAAAAGGGTGCCAAGTAAATGGAAGTAATGCAGGATTTGTCGTTTTTGCACATGATCGAGAATGCCAGCGTGCTGGTGCAACTAGTGATGGGGTTGCTGCTGGTGGTGTCGCTGATGTCGTGGTGGTACATCTTCCGCAAACTGTTCGAGATCAGGCAGGCGGTGAAGCAGACCGAGAAATTCGAGGATGCATTCTGGGCCAACTCCGATCTTAATCAGTTGTATCAGAGTGCGGCCGGCAAACAGGGAAAAGTGGGCAGTATGGGGCGTATTTTCGTTGCCGGGTTTTCCGAATTCATCAAGCTGAAAAAACGGCCGGGCATGGACAATGCCGATGTGATGGATGGTACGCGCCGCGCGATGAAGGCTACTTACCAGCGCGAAATGGATCACCTTGAATCGCACCTGTCGTTTCTGGCGACGGTCGGCTCCGTGAGCCCTTATGTCGGCCTGTTCGGTACGGTGTGGGGCATCATGAATGCGTTCCGCGGCCTGTCCAATGTCGGGCAGGCAACGCTGGCACATGTCGCGCCGGGCATCGCCGAGGCGCTGGTGGCCACTGCGATGGGTCTGTTTGCGGCAATACCGGCGGTGGTCGCTTATAACCGCTATGTGCATGAAATAACTCGCCTGTCGTCGCGCTTCGAAAGCTTTATGGAAGAATTTTCGAACGTTTTGCACAGGCAGCCATAGGCGCCAGCGATGAGTTATACCCGCCGCTCCAACAATAACCGGCCGATCAGCCAGATCAATGTGGTGCCCTACATTGATGTGATGCTGGTGCTGCTGGTGATTTTCATGATCACCGCGCCGCTGATGAATCCGGGGCAGATCGATCTGCCCAGCGTGGGCAAGTCGCTGGCACCGCCGGTTGCGCCGCTGGAGGTGATCATCAAGAAAGATGCATCACTGGCCCTGCGCGACCGCAGCCGCAGCGAACTCGAATTCAGGGTGTCGCGCGACAAACTGGTCGAGATGATCAAGCAGAAACAGAAGCGCGATCCCGCGCAGCCGGTGGTAATTACCGCCGACAAGAATGTGCGCTACGAGGAAGTGATCAAGGTGATGGACGTGCTGCAGCAGCAGAAGGTGCAGAAGGTCGGTCTGCTGGTGAAAAGCAAGGGGCAATGAGTACGCTCGTCTATCCGGAACCTTACCGGCTGCCGGCCGGCTTGCTGGCGGTGGCGGTGCATGCGGTGTTTTTCACGTTCCTGTATTTCGGCTTCAACTGGCATACGCAGCCGCCGGAAGGCATGGTGGTGGATCTGTGGAGCAGCCTGCCCAATGCCAAACCTTCGCCAGTACAGCCCGAGCCGAAGAAGGTCGAGCCGCCGAAGCCGGTGGAGCCGCCCAAGGAGCTCGAGCCACCAAAACCGGTAGAGCAACCGAAGGCGGAAATCGAGGTGAAGGACAAGCAGAAACCGGTGGAGAAGCCCAAGCCGATCCCGAAACCCGCGCCCAAGCCCGAGCCGAAACCGGTACCCAAAGTTGATACGCAGGCGGAACAACAGGCGGCGGCACAACGGGCGGCGGAAGCGGCAAAGGCCGCGGCCATAAATCGGGTGGTAGGTGAATATGTCGGCCGCATCCGCGCCAGGATCAGGCACAATATCGTGATGCCGCCGGGTGTGGCGGACGATGCGCTGGCGATATTTGACGTTACTTTATTGCCGGATGGTTCGGTGCTTTTCGTGAAACTGAAAAAACCGAGTGGTAATGTGGCTTATGACGCTGCTGTCGAGCGTGCGATCAAACTATCCGATCCTTTACCATTGCCACCGGACGTGACCCTGTTCCAGGCCTATTTTCGCAACCTGGAGTTGAGATTCAGACCAAAGGATTGATTAATGAAAGGAATGTCGATGTTACGCCTGTTGTCCCTGCTGATTATGTTGTGTGTTTCGCTGCCGTCGCGTGCCGCGCTGACCATCGAAATCACGGGAGCGGGTGAACACCAGATACCGGTTTCCATCGCGCCGTTTGCCGGCGAGGAGAATCTGCCGCAGAGCATCACCCAGGTGATTGCGGCCGATCTGGCCCGCACCGGCCTGTTCAAACTGGTTGATCCGGCGGGCAAGACGCCGCACGAACCACGCGACGTAGTGTATTCCGACTGGCCCGGCGTGCAGGCACTGGCAATAGGCAATGTGCTGCAGCAGATCAACGGCCGGGTCGTGGTGAAGTTCCGCCTGCTCGACATGGTCAATCAGAATGAACTGGTCGGTGAGGCAGTGTCGGCCCCGAATTCGCAGTTGCGCGCGATTGCGCACCGCATTGCCGACATGATCTATGCAAAGCTGACCGGCGATCCCGGCGTGTTCAGCACGCGCATTGCCTACGTCAACCGCAACGGCCGGAATTACCGCCTGGTGGTGGCGGACAGCGACGGCTATGGTGAACAGACCGTGTTGTCGCGCAATTCGCCGATTCTGTCGCCGGCGTGGTCGCCGGACGGCAGCCATCTCGCCTACGTCAGCTTCGAGCTGGGGCATGCTTCCGTCTATGTGCAATCGCTGCTGACCAACCAGCGTTTGCTGCTGGCGAATTTCGAGGGCAGTAACAGTGCGCCGGCGTGGTCACCGGACGGCACGCAGCTTGCCGTCGTGCTGACGCGCGACGGCAGTTCGCAGATCTACCTGGTGCATCCCGACGGCACCGACCTGCACCGTATCAGCTTCAGCGGCGCGATCGACACCGAGCCGTGCTTTTCTCCCGACGGGCAATACATCCTGTATACCTCGGACCAGGGCGGCACGCCGCAAATTTACCGCATGTCCGTCGACGGCGGCTTGCCGGAGCGCCTGACCTTCGATGACGGAAATAATTTTTCTCCGCGTTACAGTCCGGATGGCCGGAGTTTTGTTTACACGCACTTGGAGAACGGGCGCTTCTATATTGCCACGCAGGATTTTGCGACCGGACAGGCGCAATTGCTGACCGATGGCGGATGGGAGAAACGCCCGAGTTTCGCGCCCAACGGAAAAATTATTCTGTTTGCCTCAGAGGCGCAGGGTCGTGGTATATTGTCCACAGTTTCCAGCGACGGGCGGGTTAGGCAGAAAATGTTTCCCCAATCCGGGGATATCCGCGAACCCACGTGGGGACCCTTTATCAAACAATAACTCAGATGAGGTGAAGCGATGAAGAAAGTAGGATTGAGCATTTTGTTGGTAAGCATGCTGGCCGCTTGTGCCAGTGAAAAACCGAAGGAGGCTCCTGCTGCTGAAGCTCAACCTGCTGCGGCACAGGCGATGGCAGTCGATCCGTTGAACGATCCCAACAGCATCCTGGCCAAGCGCAGCGTGTACTACCCGTTTGACGTTTCCGTAGTGCAGGATGCGGACAAGCCTGTGGTAGCAGCTCATGCCAAGTATCTGAGCGAGCATCCCGACCGCCATGTACGTCTGGAAGGGAACTGCGACGAGCGCGGCAGCACCGAGTACAACATCGGTCTGGGACAGCGTCGTGCCGATGGCGTGAAGAAAATGATGGAACTGAACGGCGTGCAGGCAGGCCAGATCACCACGGTCAGCTATGGCGAGGAAAAACCCAAGATATCTTGCCATGAAGAGAAGTGCTGGAGAGAGAATCGCCGCACCGACCTGGACTATAACGCCAACTAAAGCATGAAGTTGCGCGCCTTGCTGTTTGCCGGATGCTGCGTCGCGGCTGCCGGTTCCGCCCATGCGGGGCTGCTGACAGACGATGAAGCACGTAAGCAGATCCAGCAACTCGAGGCGCGCATCTCCAAGCTTGAACAATCCGGACATTCATTGATGGATCTGCAGACGCAGATCGATACACTGAATGCCGACATGCGCAAGCTGCGCGGCCAGAATCAAGAGCTGACGCACGACTTGCAGGATGCGGAAAAGCGTCAAAAGGATTTTTACATCGACCTGGATACCCGCTTGCGCCGGTTCGAGGCGGTGGATAATGCGCAACCTGGCGCCGCGAGCGGCGTACCTGCCGCGGGTACCCTGGCCCAGCCTGTTGCCAGCGGCGTTCCGGCCGCAGGAACCATGGCTCAGGAACCTGCAGAGCCGGTCTACGATCCGGAAACGGAGGACAGGGCCTATGAGGCCGGCTATGCCTTCTATCGTGCGAACAGTTACCAGAATGCCATCAATGCATTCCAGGAATTCCTGAAGAAATTCCCGGACTCGATATTCGTGCCCAATGTGCATTTCTGGATGGGCGAGTCTTACTTTTCCCTGAAGGATTACAAGAATTCGCTGATTAGCTACCAGTTGCTGATCGATAAATATTCATACAGCCCGAAAACGCCGGATGCCATGCTGGCTGCGGCTAACTGCCGGCAGCAACTGAAGAGCGTAAAAGCCGCACAGAAGACGCTGAAACAGTTGATTGCCAAATATCCGCATAGCGAAGCAGCCGGCAAGGCCAAGACACTTCTAAAGACTCTCAAGTAGGAAGGCGCGCTCATGCACGCTTATACCGCCAGCGCTTCCCAGCTGCGCATCAGCGAGATATTCCATTCACTGCAGGGCGAGACCAGTCGCGCAGGGTTGCCGACGGTATTCGTGCGCCTGACCGGTTGCCCCCTGCGCTGCTCCTATTGCGATACCGCCTATGCCTTCAGCGGCGGCCAGAGCATGAACCTGGCCGCCATACTTGAGGAGGTGGGGCGGTACGGGACGCGCTATGTCACGGTAACCGGCGGCGAACCGCTGGCGCAGAAAGGCTGCCTGGAATTGCTGCGCGCATTGTGTGATGCGGGTTACGAGGTGTCGCTGGAAACCGGCGGTGCCCTCGACGTGAGCGGGGTGGATGCGCGTGTGATGAAGGTGCTGGATATCAAGACGCCGGGTTCCGGCGAGGTGGAAAAGAATCTGTGGCGCAATCTGGATCATCTGCAGGCGCAAGACGAGGTCAAGTTCGTACTGTGCGACGGGGCGGATTACGAATGGGCCATGCAGGTGGTGCAGGAGCATCGTCTGGAACAGAAATGCGGGGTGTTGTTTTCGCCGGCGCAAGGGCAGTTGCCGCCCGAACGTCTGGCCGAGTGGATATTGCGCGACCGTTTGCCGGTGCGCCTGCAGCTGCAGTTGCATAAATTATTGTGGGGGAGCGAGCGTGGGCGCTGAGAAACCGGCCGTGGTGCTGCTGTCCGGCGGGCTGGATTCCGCCACTGTGCTGGCACAGGCGCGCAGCCAGGGCTATGTGTGCCATGCGCTGAGCGTGGATTACGGCCAGCGCCACCATGCCGAACTGGCCGCGGCGCAGCGGGTTGCGCAGGCGCTGGATGCAGTCGAGCATCGGGTGATCCGCATCGACCTGACCGCCTTTGGCGGTTCGGCATTGACCGACAGCAATATTGCCGTGCCGGAGCAGCCAACCACGGGTATCCCGCTGACCTACGTGCCTGCGCGCAATACCATCATGCTGTCTCTGGCGCTGGCCTGGGCCGAGGTGCTGCAGGCACAGGATATTTTCATCGGTGTCAATGCGGTGGATTATTCCGGCTACCCGGATTGCCGTCCCGAATACATTGCGGCATTCGAACGCATGGCCAACCTTGCCACCAAGGCAGCGGTCGAAGGCAGCAAGTTGACATTGCATGCGCCGCTGCAGAATCTGTCGAAGGCGGAAATCATTGCGCTGGGCATGCAACTCGGCGTCGATTACAGCCTGACCGTATCCTGCTATCAGGCCGACGCACAGGGTCGCGCATGCGGCGTATGCGATTCGTGCCGTTTGCGTCGCGCGGGCTTTGAGGCGGCCGGATTTCCTGATTCGACGCGCTATTTTGCAAGGTAATGCGTCGCCATCGCGTTGACACTGCAGGTCAAATCCGTATAATTCGCGATTCCTTTTTGGGAACCATGGGTCGGTAGCTCAGCCGGTAGAGCAGCGGACTTTTAATCCGTTGGTCCCGAGTTCGAATCTCGGCCGACCCACCATGCTTTTCCTGCCGCTTTAGCTCAGTTGGTAGAGCAACCGCCTTGTAAGCGGTAGGTCGTCAGTTCGAATCCGACAAGCGGCACCAAACCTCTTTCTCGCGGCATATTCCTCCGCGCCGACCTGCATAATTCGGTAACATGACGCCTGCGACACGTGTGCTGTTGCAGCGCGAAAAACAATGCAGGAACAAGATGAAAATTCATGAATACCAGGCCAAGGAAGTCTTGCGGCAGTTCGGCGTGCCGACGCCGCGCGGCAAGGTGTGTTTTGGTGTAGACGAGGCCGAAGACGCGGCGCGCGAACTGGGTGGTGCGGTGTGGGTGATCAAGGCGCAGATTCATGCCGGCGGGCGTGGCAAGGGCGGCGGTGTGAAAGTGGCGAAATCGCTGGCTGAGGTGCGCGAACATGCGCAGAAAATACTCGGCATGCATCTGGTCACACACCAGACCAGCCCTGAGGGGCAGGAAGTGCATCGCCTGCTGGTCGAGGAGGGCGCGCGGATCGCGCAGGAATTCTACGTCGGCATGGTGGTGGATCGCGCGGCACAGCGCGTGGCGGTGCTGGCTTCCAGCGAGGGCGGCATGGAGATCGAGGAGGTTGCCCGCCACTCGCCCGAAAAGATCCATAGCGTGCGCATCGATCCGGCGAACGGGCTGGCCGAAGATGAGGCGCTGCAGCTTGCACGCGCTATCGGCATGCCGGAGACGGCAGGCACTGAGACGGTCAGGGTGTTGCGGGGGTTGTACCGCGCTTTCGTGGAAAAGGACGCGACGCTGGCCGAAATCAATCCACTGATCCTGACCGCGGACAATCATGTGCTGGCGCTGGATGCGAAAATCAATTTCGACGACAACGCGCTGTTCCGCCGTCCCGAAATCGTTGCCTTGCGCGACCTGGACGAGGAAGATCCGGCCGAGGTCGAGGCGTCGAAGTTCGACCTGTCCTACATCCAGCTCGACGGCGACATCGGTTGTCTGGTGAACGGTGCCGGGCTGGCGATGGCAACCATGGATATCATCAAACTGTACGGCGGCAGCCCGGCCAACTTTCTTGACGTTGGCGGCGGCGCGACCACGGAAAAAGTCACCGAAGCATTCAAGCTGATGCTGAAAAACCCGCATCTGAAAGCGATCCTGGTCAACATTTTCGGCGGCATCATGAAATGCGACGTGATCGCCGAAGGCGTGGTGGCCGCAGCACGTGAGGTGCATCTGAACGTGCCGCTGGTGGTGCGGCTGGAGGGAACCAACGTCGATCTGGGCAAAAAAATACTGGCCGATTCCGGCCTGCCGATCATCTCGGCCAGCAACATGGCTGATGCGGCACAAAAGGCAGTTGCCGCCGCCGCGAAAGGTTGAGCGCATGTCGATACTGATCAACAAGGATACGAAAGTCATCACCCAGGGCATGACCGGCAAGGTCGGCCAGTTCCATACGCATCACTGCAAGCAGTATGCGAATGGCGCCAACTGTTTCGTGGCGGGCGTGAATCCGAAAAAGGCGGGCGAAAGCTTCGAGGATATCCCGGTATATGCCTCGGTGCGCGACGCGAAGCAGGCAACCGGTGCGACGGTGTCGGTGATCTACGTGCCGCCTGGTGGGGCGGCGGCAGCGATCGACGAGGCGGTGGAGGCCGAGCTCGACCTGGTGATCTGCATCACCGAAGGTATTCCAGTGCACGACATGCTGAGAACCCGTTACCGGATGCAGGGCAAGAAGACCTTGCTGATCGGGCCGAATTGCCCGGGTATCATCACGCCTGACGAGATCAAGATCGGCATCATGCCGGGCCATATTCACAAGAAGGGCCGCATTGGTGTGGTGTCGCGTTCCGGCACGCTGACCTACGAGGCAGTTGGCCAGTTGACCGAGCTGGGCATGGGGCAATCCACCTGCGTGGGCATCGGCGGCGATCCGGTCAACGGCATGAAGCACCTCGACGTGATGAAGCTGTTCAACGACGATCCGGATACCGATGCGGTGATCATGGTCGGCGAGATCGGCGGCAGCGACGAGGAGGAATGCGCGCGCTGGATCCGCGACAACATGCAGAAGCCCGTGGTCGGTTTCATCGCGGGTGTTACAGCGCCGCCAGGCAAGCGCATGGGGCATGCCGGGGCGATCATTTCCGGCGGACAGGGCGGCGCCGAGGACAAGCTGGCGGTGATGGAGGAGTGCGGCATCCACATTACGCGCAATCCGGCAGAAATGGGGTGCGTAATGCAGAAGGTGTTGAAGGGCTGACATGCTGGAAATGCTTGAGTCCACCCAGTTCTGGGTGGATGTATTCAAGATCATCGTGATCGATGTGCTGCTGTCCGGCGACAATGCGGTGGTGATCGCGCTGGCCTGTCGCAATCTGCCCTCGCAACAGCGCAAGCAGGGCGTGCTGTTCGGCGTGCTGGGCGCAATCGTGCTGCGCATCACGCTGACTTTCTTTGCACTGGAGTTGTTGAGCCTGCCCTATCTCAAACTGGCCGGTGCGCTGATGCTGTTGTGGATTGGCGTGAAGCTGATCCTGCCGGAAAAGGAGCACGAGACTTCCGGTGTACAGGCAAACACTCATTTGTGGGGTGCGGTGCGCACCATCATCGTCGCCGATTTCATCATGAGCCTGGATAATGTGCTGGGCGTGGCGGCAGCAGCGCATGGCAGCATCTTGCTGCTGGTGTTCGGCTTGCTGGTCAGTATTCCGCTGATTGCATGGAGCAGCCAGTTGGTATTGAAGCTGATCGACCGTTTTGCGTTCATCATTTACGCAGGCGGTGCGCTGCTCGGCTATGTGGCCGGCGAGATGCTGGTGGGTGACAGGATGGTAGCGCAATGGATGGAGCGCATGCCGCATGCCGTGCACTGGCTGTTGCCGATGGTATGCGCGGTGCTGGTGGTGTTGCTCGGCCTGTGGTTTACGGCGCGCATGGCGACGGCCGAAAAGGCGGTCGATTTGCTTAATGAGCAGGTGTCCGGCCCGGCCGGCGACAAACACTGACAGGAGGCAAGGTGAAAATACTGATACCCGTGGATGGTTCGGACAGTTCGGCGCATGCCGTGGAGCATGTCATTGCCGGCAGGGACTGGCTGAAAGAGGTGCCGGAAATATTCCTGCTCAACGTGCAGTGGAACATTGCGGCCGGCAACGTCAAGCGTTTCATTAATCAGGACACCATCAAAGATTACTATCGCGAACAGGGAATGGCGGCGCTGGCAGGCGCCCGAGAGAAGCTGGATGCGGCCGGCATGGCGTACACCTACCACATCAGCATCGGCACGCCGGCAGAAGCCATCATGCAGTACGCAGCGGAACAGGGAGCGGACTGGATAGTCATCGGTGCTCACGGGCAGGGCTCGGTATCGACCCTGTTGCTGGGGTCGGTGGTCGATAAATTGCTGCATTTGAGCCCGCTGCCGGTATTGGTGGTTAGATAATTCTTATAAATCAAGAGGGTTGTGGCTTGTTTCTGTAAATTGTTTTAATATTTGCTTCGTAACCGGTAAAAAACAAAAAATTCAGGTGAGGCGACAATGAAAAAGGCGCAGTTCTGGAGAGCCGATTGGTTTGTCGGATTGCTTGTCGTGCTGCTGTTCCTGTTCAGCGCGAACGGCGATTTAATGCAAAGTCTGGAGCGCAAGGCTTATGATCTTGGCGTGCGCGAGTCTTCGCATACGCCCAGCGACAGAATCGCCGTCATCGCAATCGACGATCAGAGTATCGCCAACCTGGGACGCTGGCCATGGCCGCGGGGAATCCAGGCGAAGATGCTGGACCTGCTGGCTGCCGGGCATGCCAAGGTAGTCGGCAATACTTCGCTGTTTTTCGAGCCGCAGGCCGATCCCGGCCTTGTCTACATCAACAGGATTTCCGATGTTCTGGCTGTTTCCACCCTGGAGGCCAGCACCGACCCTGCCGTCCAGACCGATGTTGCGCAACTGCACGGCATGCTGCAGCAAGCGGAACAGGACCTGAACAACGACCAGAAGCTCAGCGACAGCATGGTACGCGCCAATGACATGCTGCTACCGATGTTCTTTGCGCTGGGCGAACCACAGGGTAAGCCGGACCAGCCGTTGCCCGAATACGTGCAGCAAAATGCCCTGACCAGGGTGAGCGGCAGCGGGGCGCAGCCGGTTCCGGCAGCCAGGGCATTCGTTCCGATCCCGATGCTGGGCAATCATGCCGTTGCCATCGGTCATCTCAATGCGACGCCGGATGTGGATGGCGCCATTCGCACCGAGCCGCTGGTGATCCGCTATTTCGACCAGTACTACCCCTCGCTGTCGCTGATGCTGGCGGCAAAAAGCCTCAATCTGGGGCCGGATGACATTCAGGTGGATATCGGGAAGGGCGTCAGGCTCGGCAACCTGTCGATTGCCACCGACCCGGCTTTGCGCATGCATACCTATTTCTATGCAAACCGCAGCGGCAGGCCGGCATTTCCGGTGGATTCGTTCTACGATGTGCTGAGCGGCAAAATACCGGCGGACAAATACCGCGACAAGATCGTACTGATCGGTGCTACTGCGGCCGGCGTGGGCACGCCGCAGGTGACGCCGATTTCGGCCGGCATGGCGCCGGTGCTGACACTGGCGCATTCGGTCTCCAGTATCCTGCAGCAGGATTTCTTTGTCGAGCCGAGCTGGAGCCTGGCAGCGGAGAGCGCCATCTTCGTGGTGGTGGCGCTGTATCTGATTGTGTTGCTGCCGCGCATGGGGGCCAGTATCGGTGCGATGGTGACGGCAGTTCTGTTCGTTGCGTTGCTGGTTACTCATTTCGTGCTGATGACCAGCCAGGGCCTGTGGCTGCACCTGATGCTGCCCGCCAGCATGCTGGTGGTCGGCCACTTGCTGCTGACCACCAAGCATTTCCTGGTTACAGAGAAAGGCAAGATCAAGTCCGAGGCGGAATCCGCGGAAAGCAACCGCATGCTGGGGTTGGCATTCCAGGGGCAGGGGCAACTGGATATCGCCTTCGACAAATTCCGTAAGGTGCCGATCGACGACAGTCTGATGGACGTGCTGTACAACCTTGGTCTGGACTATGAGCGCAAGCGCCAGTTCAACAAGGCCGAGTCGGTGTTCCAGTACATGTCGGCATACAATCCAAAGTTCCGTGACCTGGAGGCGCGCATGGCGCAGTCCAAGGCGATGGCGGAAACGGTGATCCTGGGCGGCGGGACCACCCAGGGCAATACCAGCACGCTGGTGCTGGGCAAGGCCGGGATATCCAAGCCGATGCTGGGCCGCTACGAGGTCGAGAAGGAGCTGGGCAAGGGGGCGATGGGTGTGGTGTACCTGGGCAAGGATCCCAAGATCAGCCGTGTCGTGGCAATCAAGACCATGGCATTGTCGCAGGAGTTCGAGGCGGACGAGCTGGAAGATGTGAAGGCGCGCTTCTTCCGCGAAGCGGAGACGGCCGGGCGACTGAACCACCCGAACATCGTCACCATCTACGATGCGGGCGACGAGCACGATCTGGCCTATATTGCAATGGAATTCCTCAAGGGCAAGGACCTGGTGCCCTACACCAAACCGGACAACCTGCTGCCGCTGCCCAAAATGCTGGGTATCATTGCACGGGTGGCGGATGCGCTGGGCTATGCGCATACGCTGAATGTGGTGCATCGCGACATCAAGCCGGCCAATATCATGTACGACCCGGAAAGCGACAGCGTGAAGGTGACCGACTTCGGTATTGCGCGCATTACCGATTCGTCCAAGACCAAAACCGGCATGGTGCTGGGCACGCCTTCCTACATGTCGCCGGAGCAGCTGGCCGGCAAGAAGATCGAGGGACATTCCGACCTGTTTTCGCTGGGCGTGAGTCTGTATCAGTTGGCCTGTGGTAAGCTGCCATTCGAGGGCGATTCGATGGCGCAATTGATGTTCCGTATAGCCAATGAGCCGCCGACCGATATTCTGACCGTCAGGCCTGACTTGCCGTCATGCGTGGTGGAAATCATAAACAAATCGCTGGCCAAGCAAATGGAAGACCGATACCAGACGGGAAGCGAGATGGCTGAAGCGATACGCCGGTGTGCTGCCGGTTTGGGGGGGTGATATGAACGTTGAGCAGGCGCTGGAGATCGTCAGTGAGACCAACCCGGGAATGGTGCGTTCTCACAACGAGGATAGCGTGGGTCATGAAGATTCGTGCGGGCTGGCGGTGCTGGCCGACGGTATGGGCGGTTATAACGCAGGCGAAGTGGCCAGCGGCATCACCATTTCGGTGCTGACTACCGAAATAAGACATCGTCTGCAATCGGCGTCCCCGGTTGAGTATGCGGGAGACAAGGACGAAGAGCTGGGCGTGGCACTGTTGCGCGAAAACGTGCAGAAAGCCAATTCTTCGATTTATCAGGCGGCCCAGAGTCAGCCGCAGTATGCGGGGATGGGCACCACGGTGGTGGCCGGCCTGTTCTATGACAATCGCGTGGCGGTGGCGCATGTCGGCGACTCGCGCATGTACCGCCTGCGCGGCGAGGAATTCGTGCCGGTCACGCGCGACCACTCGCTGCTGCAGGAACAGATTGACAGCGGCATGATCAGTCCGGAAGATGCGCGCCGCTCCAAGAACAAGAATCTGGTGACGCGCGCCGTGGGCGTCGAGGCAGAAGTAGAGGCGGAAGTGCACGTATATGATGTGCAGGTCGGCGACATCTACCTGTTCTGTTCGGACGGGTTGAATGACATGGTGGAGGATGAGGACATCGGAAGTACGCTGCAGATGCTGCAGGCCAATCTGCCGCTGGCGGCAAGCCAGCTGGTGCAGTTGGCAAATGACAACGGTGGACGCGACAACGTGTCGGTAATACTGGTAAAAGTTAAGGGTGAATTTGCCGTGCCGCGCGGTTGGCTGGCAAAATTGCTTTCCTGGTTCAAGAAATAAGTTACGGGGATAGGACAAAATGGCAGCGAAATTGATACTCAGCATGGATGGCGTGGTGCTGAAGGAATATGCCTTGAATAAGGAGCGCATGACGATTGGGCGTAAACCGCACAACGACATTGTGATCGACAATCTGGCGGTGAGCGGTGAGCATGCTGCGCTCGTGACCATCCTCAACGATTCGTTCCTGGAGGATCTGGATAGCACCAACGGCGTGGCGGTCAACGGCGAACAGATCAAGAAGCACTTCCTGCAGAACAACGATGTCATCGAGATCGGCAAATACAGGATGAAATACCTGAACGACCAGCAGGGCCAGACGACTGCGGCGGATTTCGAGAAGACCATGGTTTTGCGCGGGCCAATCGGGGGATCCAAACCGGCCGACAAGACGGGAGATGCAACGGCTTCGTTCATGAAGACCCAGGTAAATGTTGTGCCGTCTGCCACGCAGGGTGCAACAACCGGCAAGTTCGAGGCGGCAGACGCAGCCAAGTCGCCGGCCGGGCAGGAGCCTGGCAAGGAGGCAGCCGGCAAAGCACCGGCCGCAGCGCCTGCTGCTGCCCCGGCCGGAGGAACGTCTCCGGCAGCGGTGCAGATACTGACCGGGCCCAATACCGGGAAAGAACTCGAGCTGGTCAAGAATTTGACCACGCTGGGCAAACCCGGTCTGCAGGTGGCAGTTATTACGCGTCGTCCGCACGGCTATTTCATTACCCATGTGGAAGGGGTGAATTTCCCGGAGGTCAACGGCGAGGCGCTCGACGAACATCCCCATCAATTGAATGACCATGACATTATCGAGTTGGCCGGAGTCAAGATGGAGTTTTATTTCAAGGCATAGGGAGTGTTGTCCCGCCGCGTCGGGGGGCATTTGTCACATAACCGGCAATAATCGCTGGCACGGGGGGGAGCTTGAGGCAACATGCGCTGCTGATTGGGCTGGGTCTGGCGTTGACGCTGTTCTTCGTCGGCGGTGCTGCGCATTTCTACTCCATCCCGCTTTCCCGGGAACTGGACGCAATCAGTTACGACTACCGCCTGCGTTTGACCATGCCGCGCAAGGTGGACGATCATATCGTCATTCTCGATATCGATGAGAAAAGCCTGAAGGAAGAAGGACGCTGGCCGTGGAGTCGCGACCGCATGGCACGTCTGATGGATCAACTGTTCGATCGCTACAAGGTGGCGGTGGCGGGTTTCGATGTGGTGTTTGCGGAAAGGGACGAAAGCTCCGGCCTCAAGGTGTTGCGCAAGCTGGAGCAACACCAGCTCAGGCATGTTCCGCAGTTCCGTTCCGCGCTGGACCGGCTGGCACCAAAGCTGGAATACGACCAGATATTTGCCGACAAGCTCAAGAACCGCAATGTGGTGCTGGGCTATTATGTGACCAACAGTGCAAGCGGTTCCAAGAGCGGCGTTTCCGGCACATTGCCGGACCCGGTTTTCCCGCCCGGGACGTTTAAGGGCCGCAACGTTTTCTTTACCCATTGGGATGGCTACGGCGGCAATTTGCCGGAATTGCAGAAGAATGCAGCCAGTGCCGGACATTTCAACCCGATAATCGATTTTGACGGCGAAGTGCGACGCGTTCCGATGGTTGTCGAATACGGCGGTGCGTACTACGAATCGCTGTCGCTGGCGATGGTGCGCACCCTGCTGGGAACGACGAAACTGACGCCGGGCTATGCTAACAGCGGCAGTGATTCCGCTTACGGTGGGCTGGAGTGGCTAAATGTGGAATCGCCACAAGGAGTTTTGCGAATTCCGGTGGATGACGATGTCAGTACGCTGGTGCCATACCGCGGCATGCGAGGCAGCTTCCCGTATATTTCCGTTGCCGACGTGTTGCACGGACGAACACCGCTCGATCAATTGAGAGGCAAGATCGTGCTGATCGGCACCTCGGCGCCGGGGCTGCTGGATATGCGTTCTACGCCGGTCGGTTCGGTTTATCCGGGGGTGGAAATCCATGCCAACATGATTGCCGGCATTCTGGACCAGAATCTCAAGGAACGGCCGCCCTATGTAACCGGTGCGGAGGTCGTCATCCAGCTGCTCATCGGTATAGCGTTGAGCCTGTTGTTGCCGTTGTTGAGTCCGGCCAAAACAACCCTGGTCAGCATTGGTGTGGTGCTGTTGGTGGTGTTTGCAGATGTGGCCATCTGGAAAACGGCAAATCTTGCGCTGCCGGTGGCCGATGTGTTGATGCTGATCACGGGGCTGTTTGCCCTGGACATGTCGTACGGCTATTTTGTCGAGTCGCGCATCAAGCGGCAGATCACCGGCCTGTTCGGCAAATACGTTCCGGGCGAACTGGTGGATGAAATGATCAAGCATCCCGAGCAGGTGGTATCGATGGAGGGCGAGAGCCGCGAGATGACCATCCTGTTTTCGGACGTGCGGGGTTTTACCTCGATTTCGGAGGGTATGGACCCCAAGGAACTGAGCCAGTTGATGAACGAATTCCTGACCCCTCTGTCGCGCGTGGTTTACCAGCACCATGGCAAGGTGGACAAGTACATGGGCGATTGCATCATGGCATTCTGGGGGGCGCCGCTACCGGATCCGGGACATGCGCGCAATGCGATACTGGCCGGCATCGAGATGCAGCAGGCCCTGAAACAGTTGCAGCCGCATTTCAAGGAGCGCGGCTGGCCGGAAATTCATGTTGGCGTCGGCATCAATACCGGCAAGGTGAGCGTCGGCAACATGGGGTCGGAAGTGCGCGTGGCCTATACGGTAATGGGCGATGCGGTCAATCTTGCTTCGCGTCTGGAGGGTATCACCAAGCAATACGGTGTTGGTATCATTGTTGGTGAGAATACCAGGGAGATAGTCCCGGATTTCGCCTACCGCGAACTTGACCACGTGCGCGTAAAAGGTAAAGATGAACCCGTCGCCATTTACGAGCCGCTGGGGCCAAGTGGCGAGGTGGACAAGGCAGTGCTGGAAGAGCTCAAGTTGTTCCATCAGGCTTTGCGGTTGTATCGCAAGCAGGATTGGGAACAGGCCGAATTGCAGCTGTATAACCTGCAGCGCATGGCGCCGGAGTCAAAACTGTACCAGGTGTATGCGGACCGCATCGCCTATTTCCGCAAGCAGCCGCCTCCGGCAGACTGGGACGGCGTATTCGTGTTCGAGACCAAATAACCGGTTATGGACGGCAGGCAATGAAACTTAAGATTCTGGGTTGCAGCGGCGGTATCAGCACCAACCTGCGTACGACTTCGATGTTGCTGGACAACGACGTGCTGATCGACGCGGGAACCGGCATCGGCGACCTCAGCCTGACCGAGTTGAGCATGATCGACCATGTATTCCTTACGCATTCGCATCTTGACCATGTTGCGTGCCTTCCTTTTCTGGTGGACAGTACCAACATCATGCGCGACAACAAGCCGCTGACCGTTTATGCCACCGAAGAGACGCTGGGAATTCTGCGGCAGCATTTGTTTAACTGGAAGATATGGCCGGACTTTACCCAGATTCCCGATGCACAACAGCCTTATATGCGCTATCAGGCCATAGAACTTGGACGTACGGTCGAGGTGGGGGAGCGCAAGATCACGCCGCTGCCGGCAAATCATACCGTGCCGGCAGTCGGCTTTCATCTCGATAGCGGGCAGGCCAGCCTGGTGTTCAGCGGCGATACTGCGGACAATGATGCCTTGTGGGAAAAGGTAAACCAGATCGACAACCTGCGTTACCTGATCATCGAGACGGCGTTCTCCAATGCGGAAAAGGAATTGGCCATCCTGTCCAAGCATCTTTGTCCGAGTATGCTGGCCGAGGAACTGGCCAAGTTGAAACGCCGTCCGGAAATCTTTATCACCCATCTGAAGCCGGGAGAAATCGAGCTGACCATGCAGGAAATCGGCGAATGTGTGCGTGGTTTTACGCCGACCATGTTGCAGAACGGCCAAGCGTTCGAGTTCTAGCGCGATATAAGATGAACGATACGATGGACATCAAGGTACTTGCAGCGCTGGAGCCGATTGCTTCATTCAGTCCGGCTCGCCTGCGGGAATTGCTTGATTATTGTCATGTCGAAACGGTCGAGCGCGGACAGGATCCATTCAAGCGGCACGGCCTGGTCGGACAGTCCGTATATCTGGTCAGGGGAGAACTGGAGCTGGTATACGAGGATGGCAACCGGGTGGTGATTAATGCCGAGTCCGAATGGGCCAAGCATCCTTTGGGCAAGCGTCAGCCATATATTGTTTCGGCGACAGCACTGACTGATATTCAGCTGTTGCGCATCGAGGACGACCTGCTCGACATGATGGTAACTTGGGACCAGTTTTCGCAACATGAGGCGGTCAAACAGGCTGCAGAAAAAACCGGAGCCGGCGATGCGGCGGTACGGATAAGGCGGCTGTTGAATTCAGGTATGTTCAGTGCCGAAAACCTCAAGTCCGGGCCGTTTGCGCAACTGCCGCCGGCCAATATCGGCAAGTTGCTGGAGCGCATTGAAGTGATCGCTGTCTGGGCCAACGACGTGATCATCCGTGAAGGCGATGCCGGAGATTACTATTATGTGATCGAAAGCGGGCGTGCCCAGGTTACCCGGCTGGTGGGTGGGGTCAATATGAGGCTGGCGGAACTCAAGGCCGGAGATGTGTTTGGCGAGGAGGCGCTGGTTTCCGGAGCCAAGCGTAATGCGACGGTGACCATGAAAACCAACGGCGTGCTGTTGCGGCTGAAGATGGACGACTTCCTGGAGCTGGTGCGTGCGCCGTTGCTGCATCGCCTGAGTTACGAGGAGGCCAGGCAGAAAGTGGCGGAGGGTGCGATATGGCTGGATGTGCGTCATCCTCCGGAATACCGTTATGACAAGTTGCCGGGAGCGATCAATGTGCCGCTGAATGACATTCGCAATGCCATCGGCGCATTGAGCAAGAACCAGAAATATATTGCCTATTGCCAGAGCGGGCGGCGCAGTTCCGCCGCTGCATTTATTCTGGCGCAGGCAGGCTATGATGTATATGTGCTGGATGGTGGTTTGTGGTCGGTACCCAAGCTACAGCAGTAATTTGGGACTAAGGTAGACAAACTGTCGGGAGTTGAGGCGCCGACGGGAAGGCAGGGGATAAACGGATGAGTACAGTGATGACAGCCAGTAAGACGCAGGGCGGCAACGTCGGCGACATGACTTTGCGTCTGGAGTTTACCAAGAACCTCAATCATGTCACCAACAAGATTCACGCCACCAGCAATATCGACGAGATCATGTTGGACGTCAGCAAGGACATCTGCAACCTGTTCAATGCAGACCGCCTGACCATTTATGTCGTGGGCGAGGACAAGGCCTCGCTGGTATCCAAGGTCAAGACCGGGCTGAACTCGTTCAAGGATCTCAAGCTGCCCATTGCCGAGCAGAGCATTGCGGGCTATGTCGCGCTGAACAAGAAGATGCTCAACATCAAGGACGTGTACGACGACAAGGAGCTGGCTTCGCATAACCAGCATCTGCGCTTCCTCCAGGATGTGGACAAACGCACGGGCTACCGCACCAAGCAGATGCTGGTGGCACCGATACTCGAGGAGGGCGACAACGAACTGGTTGGCGTCATTCAGGTCATCAACAACAAGGACGATCATCCCTTCCCGCTGATGGTGGAGGAGGGCGTGGAAGAACTGGCGCAGACCCTGTCGGTAGCATTGCGCCAGCGCCAGCAGCAGGCTGCGGTAAAAACCAAATACGATTATCTGGTGTCGGATGCGGTGTTGTCGGCGGCCGAGTTCGAGCTGGCAACGCGTACCGCGCGACGCAAGGGCATTGACATCGAGGATGTATTGATCGACGAATTCCAGGTCAAGCCCGCAGCGCTGGGCCAGGCCTTGTCGCGTTTCTTCAGCGTGCCTTACGAGCCATTCAAGTCGGACCGCGTCAAACCGGCAGACCTGCTCAGGAACCTCAAGCGCGAATACGTATCCAGCAGCCACTGGGTGCCGGTTGAGGAAACCCAGGAAGGTCTGGTGATTCTTACCACCGATCCGGAGCGGATACAGACTTCGCGTGTAGTAAACAACATTTTTCCCAAGAATCGCCTGGTCTATAAGGTTTGTTCGCAGCGTGAATTCAAGTCCACGCTGGACCAGTTTTACGGGGCAAGCGGCGATACTACCGGCGGTTTCGAAATGGACGGCAGTTCGGTCGACGAACTGCTGGGGGCGTTGGGTGATGAAGATGAGGAAGTGGGAGGCGTCACCCAGGAGGATGTCAATGCCGCAGCCGACAATGAACTGGTCAAGCTGGTCAACAAGATCATTATCGATGCCTACAAGATGGGGGCATCCGACATCCATATCGAACCGGCGCCCGGCAAGGCCAAGACCCTGATCCGGGTGCGCAAGGACGGTTCGCTGATGAACTACATCGAGGTGCCGGCGACCTACCGCAATGCGCTGGTGACGCGTCTCAAGATCATGTGCGACCTGGATATTTCGGAAAAACGCAAACCGCAGGACGGCAAGATCAAATTCAAGAAATTCGGTCCGCTGGACATCGAGCTGCGTGTGGCTACCCTGCCGTCGCAGGGCGGGGTGGAAGATGTGGTGATGCGTATCCTGGCTTCGGGCGAGCCGATACCTCTGGACAAGATGGGGTTCTCGGAGCGCAATCTGGAGTTGGTCAAGAAAACGGTCAGCAAGCCGTATGGCCTGTTTTTCGTCTGCGGTCCGACCGGTTCCGGTAAGACCACCACGCTGCACTCCATTCTCAAACACATCAATACGCCCGAGACCAAAATCTGGACGGCGGAAGACCCGGTGGAAATTACCCAGAAGGGCTTGCGCCAGGTTCAGATCAACAAGAAGGCCGGGCTCGATTTTGCCACCATCATGCGTGCCTTTCTGCGTGCCGATCCGGACGTGATCATGGTTGGCGAAATGCGCGACAAGGAAACCGTGTCCACCGGCATCGAGGCTTCGCTAACCGGCCACCTGGTATTCGCCACGCTGCACACCAACAGCGCACCGGAATCCATCATCCGTCTGCTCGACATGGGGATGGATCCGTTCAACTTCGCCGATGCGCTGCTCGGTATTCTGGCCCAGCGCCTGGCCAAGCGCCTGTGCAAGGATTGCAAGAAGCCGCATGTTGCCTCGCAGGAAGAGATCAAGTTGCTGTTGGCCGAATATGCGGAAGAGCTCAAGGAAACCGAGAGATGGAAAAAAGATCCCAATGGCGCGCTCAAGACGCTATATGCGGAATGGGCCAGGCTGTTTGCGGACGACAAGGGACAGATCACGCTGTATGAGAAGGTCGGATGTGACAAGTGCTCGGGCACAGGATATCGTGGCCGGGTTGGCCTGCACGAACTGCTAATTGGTACCGATCCGGTCAAGAAGGCGATCCAGGAGCATGCGCGTGTGGCGGAATTGTTTGCCGTTGCGCTGGATGAGGGGATGCGTACGCTGAAACAGGATGGCATCGAGAAAGTATTGCAGGGGATCACCGACATCCAGCAGGTGCGTGCCGTTTGCATCAAGTAACGCGCCGTCCTGAAATGACTGGTTGTTTCCCGCCGGGATGAGTTTTATGTCGCAAACCAACAACCTGTTGCACCGTCTGGAGGAGTTGAATGCCATCGGCGTGGCATTGTCCAGCGAAGGCAACATCAACCACCTGCTTGAGGCGATACTGGTTGCGGCCAAACGCATTACCAATGCCGACGCGGGTACGCTTTATCTGATGGAACCGGAACAGCGGGAACTCAGGTTCGAAATCATGCGCACCGATTCGCTGGACATCGCGTTGGGCGGCACCACCGGCGAGGCCATTCCGTTTTATCCCGTGCATTTGTTCGACAAGGATGGCCAGCCGAATAACTCGATGGTGGTGGCGCATGTGGCATTACATGACAAGACGGTGAATATTGCCGACGCCTACACCGCGGAAGGTTTCGACTTCACCGGGACCAAAAATTTCGACAAGAAAACCGGTTATCGCTCCAGGTCTTTCCTGACGGTACCGATGAAAAACCACGAAAACGAAATCATCGGTGTGCTGCAGTTGATCAATGCCCAGGACCGGCATAGCGGAGAAGTAGTCGCATTTAGCGATGCCGACCAGCACCTGGTGGAATCGCTGGCCTCGCAGGCTGCCGTTGCACTGACCAACCGCCTGCTGATTCAGCAACTGGAAAACCTGTTCGAGTCCTTCGTTAATCTGATCAATACCGCCATCGACGACAAGTCTCCTTATACCGGCGGGCATTGTGAGCGGGTGCCGGTACTGACCATGATGCTGGCAGAGGCGGTGAACCGCACCGGTAACGGTCCACTCAGGGATTTCGTGATGACCGACAAGGATCGCCACGAACTCAAGCTGGCCGGGCTGCTGCACGATTGCGGCAAAATCACCACTCCGGTGCACGTGGTGGACAAGGCGACCAAGCTGCAGACCCTGTTCGACCGAATTCATCTGGTGGATACGCGCTTCGAAGTGCTCAAGCGCGACGCAGAGATCGCCCGACTCAAAGGAGTAATGAGTGACGAGGACTGTGCGGCGCGCATCCGGCAGCTGGACAATGATCGCGAGTTTCTGCGCCATAGCAATGCCGGCGTGGAAAAAATGGCGGAGCAGGACCAGGAGCGGGTGCGCCGGATCGCGGCTTATACCTGGCATAACGAACGGGGCGAGTTTGCCGATTTTCTCAGCGCGGACGAACTGGAAAATCTGACCATTCCTGCCGGCACTCTGACCCAGACCGAGCGCGAGATCATTAATCATCACATTGCGGTCACCATCAAGATGCTGGAATCCCTGCCCTGGCCCAAGCATCTCAAGAACGTTCCGGAATATGCCGGCGGACATCATGAGCGCATGGATGGCAAGGGCTATCCGCGCGGACTGGTGCGCGAGCAGATGTCGGTACAGGCGCGGGTGATGGGCATCGCCGACATTTTCGAAGCGTTAACGGCCCGGGACCGGCCTTACAAAAAGGGCAAGACGCTGACCGAATCGCTTGAGATACTCGGCAAGTTCCGGCTCGGCGGCCATATCGATCCGGATCTTTTCGATGTGTTCGTGCGCCAGAAAGTTTATCTGGAGTATGCCCGGCAATTTCTCGAGCCGGAGCAGATCGATGAAGTGGATGAGTCCAGAATTCCGGGCTACACTCCCTGATGTGACGAAAATTGTCACATCGGGTGACGTTATCAGTCATTCCACCCGGTAAAGGCAGTTCTGATTATTTTGTTATCCTTTGCAGATTGCCGGGGGCGGCGGTATAACGAAACAATGGCTAGGTGGCATGAATCCTGCGTATAATCTGTACGCACATACCGTGTGTTGTGTCCAACTCTCACAAGGAGCTTTAACATGAAACAAGTACAAAAGGGTTTTACCCTGATCGAATTGATGATCGTGGTTGCGATTATCGGTATTCTGGCTGCCGTGGCGATTCCGGCCTATAGCAACTACACCAAGAAGGCCAAGTTCACCGAAGTGACTCAGGTTACCCAGGCCATCAAGGCTGGCATTGAGGTCTGTTACTCGGACATGGGTGACATGACCCAGTGTTTTGCCGGTTCCAATGGTGTGCCCAATGGAGTTGATGGTACTGTAAACCAGATTACAGCTGTTACCGCCGGCGGTTCTCCGAACACGAAGGGTACGTCTACTACCAAGAATTTCGGCAAGTATGTGGATTACGTTGTGGTGTACCCGGTTGACACCACCCATATCGAAATTACAGCGGCTGCAATCGATGCACAAGGCCTGGGCGGCGATACCTACACCCTGCAGGGCGTGGGCAGTAATGCGGGTGTCGAGTGGAACACCGATACCAGCTCAAGCTGTCTGACCGACCAGATATGTAAGTAATATTTGCTGGTGTTTTGAGTATGGAAGAAGCCCCCTGACGGGGCTTCTTCTTTTTGAAGTGGTGATGGAGTAATGGCATGCAGACAACACGGGAATTTCCTGCCCTCAGAAAATCGATTTACGCTTTTCTGCTGTTAATTGCGGTTGTTTTCATCTATGGCAATTTCCTGCATAACCCGGAGGTGTTCGACGACAGACCGTTTTTCATGTTCGACAAGACGCTCGACCATTTCCGCGGCTTCCATCCTCTCGAAGTTCGCTGGCTGCCATATTTCACCATTGCCTGGACGGCGCATTTCAGCCTCAAATATGTCTGGTTTCGCATAGCAGGACTTTTGCTGCATGCGGCGACCGGGATTGCCTTGTTCTTCTTCCTTGAACGCTTGTTCGAACTGGTGTTGAAAAGGAACGATTCGGTGTCAGGTGCGATTCCACATGTGTGGGTAGCATTCTTTTGCGCACTGTTTTTCCTGTGGCATCCGGTTGCGGTATACGGTGCCGCCTACCTGATACAGCGCACCATTGTGATGGCGACGCTGTTTTCCCTGCTGGCGCTGTATGTCTACATGCGCGGCTTGACCGAGGAGCGTCCGCACTGGCTGTGGGGCAGCGTCGGTCTGTATTATCTGGCGATCTTTTCCAAGGAGCATGCGGTGATGTTGCCGGCCGTGATGCTGGCACTGACACTGTTGCTGGTGCAGCCTTCTCGTGCTTTGTGGCGGCGCTTGTTGCCGATCTATGTCGCCTGCGCAGCGATTGCGTTTTACGTGGCTTTACAGAAGCTGGGGATACTGGGCTCGGTTTACGAGGTTGCGGCACCGGAAATGCTTGAAAAGATCAAGGTCGAGAATCCCTACCCGTTAAGTGTTTTGACGCAGAGTTTCCTGTTTTTCAAATATTGGCTGTTATGGATATTGCCTGATCCGGCATGGATGTCGATAGACATGCGGGAGCCGTTTGCAACCGCGATATTTTCCCCCTATTTGTTTGCCATGCTGGCTTTTGTGGCTTATGGCGTATGTGGGGGCTGGCTGCTGTTCAAACGCGGCTATGCCGGATTGCTTGGATTCGCAATGCTGTTCCCATGGCTGATGTTCGCGACCGAATTTGCTACGGTGCGCATCCAGGAGTCATTCATTCTCTACCGCAGTTATCTGTGGATGGCGGGCGCGTTTGCTGCGCTGCCATTGATATTGAAATATTTGCCTTCCAGGCCGGCATTCTACGGCATGCTGTTCTGCGCGATAGCGCTGGCGATGCTGGCGGTCAATCGCCTGACGACCTTCGCCAATCCGTACATGTTGTGGGACGATGCCGAGGTGCTGGTGCATGACAGGCAAGACCTGCCGGGCGTAGCGCGTATTTACTATAACCGTGGCAGGAGCCTGGTCGACCTGCATCGCTATCGGGAGGCGCTGGCGGATTATCAGCATGCGCTGGCGCTGGATCCGGAAGATGTCAACAATCACTATGCTGTCGGCGTAGGGTTTATGAATGTCAACCGTTATGCGGATGCGGTTGTCGAATTCAACAAGGTGCTCGAAATGAAGCCGGATCATGCGCAGGCAGAATTGGGGCGCGGCTTGTCGAACCTGGAGTTGGGTAACAGGGACGCCGCCGTGGCGGATCTTAAGGTGAGCTGCAAAGAGGGGGCTGGAATAGCGTGCGCCAAGCTGAAAGCGCTGGGTGCGGAAAAACAGCCGGCTAGCTAGTTTCGTGGTGCCGCAGGCATCATATTCCTGAACTGCCTGAGCTCGCTGTCGATGATGGAGAGCTGGTAGTAGTCCGAACCTGACTGCTTTGCAAGCTGCAGTTGCTGGATGGCGCCATACAGGTTGCCATGCAGGTAGTAGGCATAGGCTTGTGCGTGATGCTCTTCCTGGGGTTTGCCCAGCGCGGCATAGGTGCGCGCCTCCAGTTCATATAGCCTTGCATCGTTCGGGTAGGTGCTGATACGGTCGTCGAGCTGTTTCAGCGCCTCGTCATAACGTTTTCCCTCTATCAATAGATCGGCATAGTCATAGGCCAGTGCGCGGTGCTGGGGAAAGGTTTGCGTGGCTTTCCTGTAGAAGTCTGCCAGCCTGGTGCCGGGCATGCCTTCGGCCCTGTAGATCTGTCCACTCAGGGTATCTATCATGTCGTTGGGGCCCGACTGCCGGCGCAAGATGGCAAGTTGTTGCGAGGCTTCCGGTATTTTCCCGGCCTGGAAAAGTGCTTCCGTCAGGCCATAACGCTGCGCGACGGGATTGCCGAATTTTTTGGGCCCCAGCGCATCCTGGAAAAACTGGACAGCTACGCGGGGAGTTTTGGCGGTGACCATCAGCTTGGCACGGACCAGTTGAAAATCCAGACTGTCAGGTACTTGTTTGTAGGGTAAATCCTGTATCCGATTCTCGATGTCAGCGATACGATCTGTCGTGACGGGGTGGGTGAGCAGCCAGGAAGGCGTATTGCTGTCGAGCAGTCGAGTGCTGCGCTGCATGAGTTTGAAGAATGCCGGCATGGCGCGCACGTCGAAGCCGGATTTTTCCAGGGTTTCAAGACCGATGCGATCTGCTTCCTTTTCATGTTGCCGTGTGTAGTTCAGTTGTCGTTGCATGCTGCTTGCACCGGCCCCCACGATGGCGGCCTGCGAGGCTTGTGGGTTGGTGCGGGCAGCGAGTATGGCGACTGCGATGGCGGCCATCGAGGCCAGGGAATCGATTTTCTGTTTGGCCACCATGCGTGCGAGGTGGTGCTGGGTGACGTGGGCGATTTCGTGAGCCATTACTGCGGCAAGTTCGGATTCACTCTGGGCAAGGATGATGAGGCCGGTGTTGACCCCAATGAAACCGCCGGGCAGGGCAAAGGCGTTGATGGCGTTGTCGTTGATGGCAAAGAACTCGAATGTCTGTCCGGGGTCGTTGCTGTTGGAAACCAGCCGGTAACCCAGGCGGTTGAGATAATCGTTTATTTCGCTGTCGCCGAGATAATCTTTGTCGGCGCGGATTTGCAGCATGCTTTGTTCGCCGATCTGGCGCTCCTGTTGCGGCGAAAGTGCTATTTCGGAAGCATCGCCAAGGTCGGGCAGCCCGTCCGCGCCGGCGGGAAGGGGAAGGTAGCACAGCAGTGCCAGAATGAGTATGCGCATGGCGGTATGATAGCCGGATTGCTATCCGGTTCCCATCGCAACTGCTATGGACATGACCCGGTAAAACCCTCAGAATGGCCGCCGTTACTGGTTTTCGACCCGTGCATGGACAAGATCGGCAAGTACGAAATCATCAGGGAGTTGGGCAGCGGTGCAACGAGCACGGTATTCCTTGCGCTCGACCCATTTAGTGGCCAGCAGGTCGCGCTCAAACTGTTCCGGCAGGACATCATGCGGGACAGCAGCCGGGCAGTGGCTTATGGCAAGCTGCTGCGCAACGAGGCTGCACTCGCAGGCAAGCTGTCGCATCCGCACATCGTGAAAGTCTACGATGCTGTCGTGGACAGCGATCTAAATTACATGGTGATGGAATATGTTTCGGGCGAAACCCTGGAAAAGTATGGCGAGGTCGACCACCTGCTGTCGATCAGCGCCGTTGCCGAAATCATCTACAAATGCTGCAAGGCGCTCGAATACGCGCAAAGCCAGGGAGTGATCCACCGGGACATCAAGCCGGCCAATATCCTGTTGCAGGGAGAAAGCGACATCAAGATCTCCGATTTTGGTGCGGCGATCATCGAAAGCCAGCAGACGACCCAGGTCAGCGGGGTGGGATCGCCGGCCTATATGTCGCCAGAGCAGGTCAAGGAAGCGCCGCTGACACACCAGACCGACATCTATTCGCTGGGGGTGACAATGTACCGGCTGCTTACCGGTAAGCTGCCGTTCGATGCCAGCAATAATTTCAGCATGATCTACCAGATCATCAATATCGAGCCGCAACCGCCCAGCACATACCGTCCCGAGATTACGCCCGAGCTGGATGCCATCATATTGCAGGCGATGCAGAAGGATCGCTCGACCCGTTATCAGCACTGGGATGAGTTTGCCCAGGACCTGGTGCATTTTTTCAGCAGCGCCATGCCCGCGGAAAAGCAGATATTCGACACGGAAAAGTTTGCCACGCTGCGCAGCCTGGCCTTTTTCGAGCATTTTACCGAGGTCGAGCTATGGGAGGTGCTGCACCTCAGCGGCTGGCGCAAACTGGATAGGAACGACCGCATTATCAACGAGGGTGAGGAAGGGCGCACGTTCTACATAATCGCTTCGGGTACGGTCAAGGTGCTCAAGCAGGGGCGGTTGCTGAGCCTGTTGCATAAAGGCGATTGTTTTGGTGAAATGGCGCACCTCACCGAGCATGATTTCAAGCGCACGACGGACGTGGAGTCGAAGACCGAGGTGACCCTGATCGAAATCGATCCCGACGCGCTGGAAGCTGCCTCATCCGGGTGCCGCTTCAAGTTCAGCGATGCCTTCCTGCGCATGTTGGTAAAACGGCTGGCGGTGGCAAATACGCGCATTTCGCATTTGTTGAATGATCGAGGCGCCGAGTAAAACCGGGCTTGTCCCTGGAAAAAATGGATATGAATGGTTTCAAGAATATTGATGTAATGGGGTTGCGCGATCTGCTGGAAGCGGGAGGCGTACACCTGGTGGATGTGCGCACCGATGCCGAGATTGCGCAGGGCCATATCGACGGTGCAACCAAGTTGCCGCTGCATCTGTTGCCGTTGCGCCTGCACGAACTGGACGCCGCCGTGCCGACAGTGTTCTATTGCCGGACGGGCGGTCGCTCCGCCCAGGCTGCGGCATTTGCGGTAGCGCAGGGATTCTCGGACGCATATAACCTGCAGGGCGGGATTTTCGCCTGGGCGCAGTCCGGCGGAGCGATTATCAGCTAGCCCAGCTTGGCGCGTTGTGCCTGTACCTGTTCCAGCGTCCCGCTGAAGTCTTCCAGCCGTTTGCGCTCCTGCTCCACCACATGTGCCGGCGCGCGTTCGACAAAGTTGGCATTGCCCAGCTTGCCTTGGGCCTTGGCGATTTCACCCTGCAGCCGGGCGACTTCCTTGTCCAGGCGCTCGCGCTCGGCGGTAACGTCGATTTCCACTTTCAGCATCAGCCTGAAGTTGCCGACGATGGCGACCGCCGCGTCGGTATCCGGCAATTCGTCCATGATGGAAACTTCACTCAGTTTACCCAGCGCCTGCAGGTAAGGCGCATTGGCGTGCAGTATCTCGGCGTCGCCGGCAGCCAGCAGCGGCACCCGCTGAGCCGGGGACAGGTTCATTTCGCTGCGCAGCCGGCGGCAGGCGTTAACCATTTCCTGCAGCAGGCCGATATGCTCCAGCGCGGCCTGGTCGATATGCGCTGTATCGGATTGCGGGTAGGGTTGCAGCATGATGCTGTCGCCCTGTTTGCCGGCCAGCGGTGCAACCTTTTGCCACAATTCCTCGGTGATGAACGGAATGATCGGGTGCGCCAGGCGCAGCATGGTTTCCAGCACACGTACCAGGGTGCGGCGCGTGGCGCGCTGCTGACTGTCGTTGCCGTCGGCGATCTGCACCTTGGCCAGTTCCACATACCAGTCGCAGTAGGTATCCCACACCAGTTCGTAGATCGTGCGTGCGGCCATATCGAAACGGTAGTGGTCGAAGTGTTCGGCCACTTCCGCTTCGGCTTGCTGCAGCCTGGAGATCATCCATTTGTCGGCGGAGCTGCTTTCCAGCGGTAGCGACTCGTCCAGGCCGACGTCCTTACCCTCGCAGTTCATCAGTACGAAACGGGTGGCATTCCACAGCTTGTTGCAGAAGTTGCGGTAGCCTTCGCAGCGGCTGAAGTCGAACTTGATGTCGCGGCCGTGCGAGGCGAGGCTGGCGAAGGTAAAACGCAGCGCGTCGGTACCGAAGGCAGGGATGCCGTTCGGGAAATCCTGGCGTGTCAGCTTTTCGATGCTTTCCGCCTGCTTCGGGTTCATCAGGTTGCTGGTGCGCTTCTCAACCAGTTCTTCCAGGCTGATGCCGTCGATCAGGTCCAGCGGGTCGAGCACGTTGCCCTTGGACTTTGACATCTTGTTGCCGTGCTGGTCGCGCACCAGACCGTGCACGTACACCTCGCGGAAGGGCACCTGGTCGGTGAGGTGCAGCGACATCATCACCATGCGCGCCACCCAGAAGAAAATGATGTCGAAACCGGTGACCAGCACCGAGCTCGGCAGGAAGGTGGCCAGCTCTTTTGTCTGGTGCGGCCAGCCCAGTGTGGAGAACGGCCATAGTGCCGAGGAGAACCAGGTGTCCAGCACGTCTTCGTCACGCTTCAGTTCGCCGCCATAGCCTTTGGCTTGGGCCTGCTTGGCGGCATCCTGTTCATTGCGGGCTACATAGATGTTGCCCTGGCCGTCATACCATGCCGGAATGCGGTGGCCCCACCATAATTGGCGCGAGATGCACCAGTCCTGGATGTTGGTCAGCCACTGGTCATAGGTGTTGGTCCAGTTTTCCGGGACGAATTTGATCTCGCCGCTGTCCACTGCCTCCAGGCCGCGCTGCGCGAGATCTTCCATTTTGACGAACCACTGGTCGGTGAGCATCGGCTCGATCACGGCATGGCTGCGGTCGCCCCGTGGCACCATCAGCTTGTGCGGCTTGATGTCGGCGAGCAGGTGCTGCGCTTCCAGGTCGGTGACGATCTGCTTGCGCGCCTCGAACCGGTCCATGTTCTGATAGGCGGCGGGCGCATGTTCGTTGATTTTTGCGTCCAGCGTGAAAATGCTGATCGCCTCCAGATTGTGGCGCTGGCCGATCTGGT
>Ga0102953_1000374_pt1 | contig 31810 bp, 27 predicted proteins | sample SalPon2A_C_D2_MG_FD_78509 | JGI IMG/M metagenome (GOLD analysis project Ga0102953, IMG submission 78509) | Soil microbial communities from South San Francisco under conditions of wetland restoration - Salt Pond MetaG R2A_C_D2_MG | ecosystem: Environmental > Terrestrial > Soil > Wetlands | place... | reverse complement strand
TTACGCCTGGTCCAGGGGGTGGTCGGCAGGTTCCCGCCGTAGATCGAGGAACAACCTGTGGCGTTGGCGACCATCATGCGGTCACCAAACAGCTGCGAGCAAAGCTTGACGAACGGAGTCTCACCACAGCCGGCGCAGGCACCGGAGAATTCAAACATCGGCGGCAAGAGCTGGCTCCCTTTGAGGGTGGCACGGTTGAACAGCGCCGGATCAGTGTCGGGCAGGTTGAGGAAGAAGTCGAAGTTGGCCCGCTCCTTCTCACGCAGCGGCGGCTGCTCAACCATGTTGATCGCCTTGACTCCTTCTTCGGTCTTGCTCTTGGCCGGACAGTTGTAGACGCAGGCACCACAACCGGTGCAGTCCTCGACCGCAACCTGCAGGGTGAACAGCTTGCCGTCCATATCCTTGCCTTTGGCCGGAACCGCCTTGAAGCTCTCCGGAGCACCCTTGAGGTCGGCTTCGTCATAGATCTTCATGCGGATGGTGGCATGCGGACAGACGAAGGAACAGATCCCGCACTGGATACAGAGGTCCTCTTTCCAGGCTGGGGTCGTCACGGCGATGTTGCGCTTCTCGACAGAGGCGGTCCCGGTCGGGAAGGTGCCATCCGCTGACATGGCCGACAGCGGCAGCTTGTGACCAAGGCCGTCAATGATCGGGCCCAGAGTGGTCTTGACCGTGTCGCTGCAACCGTCCCATTTACCGATCTGCATCTCGATAGAGCTGTCGGCAGCCGCCGGTACCGTCACTTCGTGGATGTTCTCCAACGCGGTGTCAACGGCCTGCTTGTTCATGTTGACGACTTTTTCACCGGCCTTGCTGTAGGACTTGACGATGGCATCCTTGATTTCGGCAACCGCCTGCTCCAGAGGAATGATGTTGGAGATTTTGAAGAAGGCGGTCTGCATGATCACGTTGATGCGCGCGCCAAGACCGAGTTTTTCGCCCAGGTGCACACCATCGATGACATAGAACTTGAGACCCTTGTCGAGGATCTGCTGCTGCACGAACTTCGGCAGATGCGCCCAGATCTCATCCTTGGTGTAGGGCGAGTTGAGCAGGAAGGTCGCACCCTTTTTGGCATTTTTGAGCATGTCGTACTTCTCGAGAAAGGAGAAGTTGTGACAGGCGACAAAATCGGACTCGTTCTCGGAGATCAGGTAGGTATTCTTGATCTCCTCATCACCAAAACGCAGGTGCGAGGTGGTCATCGAACCGGCCTTCTTCGAGTCGTAGACGAAGTAGGCCTGGACCTTGTTGTCGGTCGAGTCACCGATGATCTTGATCGAGTTCTTGTTGGCACCGACGGTGCCGTCGGAGCCGAGACCGTAGAACATCGCGGCGTAGCCGTTGAACGGCACCATATAGCTCTCGTCGAACTTGAGGCTCTTGCCGCTGATGTCATCCTCGAAGCCGACGATGAAATGGTTCATCGGCTTGTCGAGCAGCATGTTGTCGAGGACCGCCTTGCACATGCCGGCGTTGAACTCGAAGGAGCCAAGGCCGTAGCGGCCGCCAACGATCGACGGATAGCCTTCGAAGCTGGTGAAGCCTTCGACCATACCTTCGCCGATCGCGGTGCGGATCGACTGGTAGAGCGGCTCACCGATGGAGCCGGGCTCCTTGGTGCGGTCGAGAACGGTGATCTTCTTGACGCTCTTCGGAACCGCCTTGCAGAACTGCTCGATCGGGAACGGCAGGAACAGGCGGACCTTGATCAGGCCGACCTTCTCGCCCTGGGCATTCAGATGCAGCACCAGTTCTTCCATCGCTTCACAGCCGGAGCCCTGCATGACCACGACCCGCTCGGCATCGGCGGCGCCGACATAATCAACCAGGTTGTACTGACGGCCGGTCAGCTTGGCGAATTTGTTCATCTGGGCCTGCATGATGCCCGGTACTTTTTCGTAATACTGGTTGGCGATCTCGCGTCCGTGGAAATAGACATCCGGATTTTGCGCGGTACCACGCATGGCCGGATGATCCGGTGACAGGCCACGGGCCCGGTGAGCGGCAACCAGCTCGTCGTCGATCATCGCCTTCATGTCGTTCATTGACAGCTCTTCGACTTTCTGCACCTCGTGCGAAGTCCGGAAGCCGTCGAAGTAGTGCAGCACCGGCACGCGCGATTCGAGGGTGGTCGCCTGGGCAATCAGGGCAAAGTCCATGACTTCCTGCACGTTATTCGAGCAGAGCATGGTCCAACCGGTCTGGCGACAGGCCATGACGTCGGAGTGATCACCGAAGATCGAAAGCGCCTGGGCGGCGATGGCGCGCGCCGAAACATGGAAAACGGTCGAGGTCAATTCCCCGGCGATCTTATACATGTTCGGGATCATCAGCAGCAGACCCTGGGAAGCGGTAAAGGTCGTGGTCAGTGCACCGGCCTGCAAAGCACCGTGCACGGCACCGGCGGCACCACCCTCGGACTGCATTTCAGTAACCTTGGGGATTGTCCCCCAGATGTTCTTCTGCCCAACAGCACTTTTGGCGTCAGAGATTTCACCCATGACCGACGACGGGGTGATCGGATAAATTGCGATCACCTCATTGGTGGCATGGGCGACGTGTGCCGCCGCAGTGTTGCCATCGATACAAACCATCTTTCGTGACATGTAAATCCTCCTTTGGTTCCTTTTGCTTTTTGAAAAACTCGGCGAAAAGGTGACTTGTGAAGATAAAGGCGGCGGCGACAAAATGTCACCTGCCGCACCTGGTTGATCAGGAACAGTATTCTATGCCGTATACGTTACAGGGGACAGCCACCGGAACTCAGTTTCGGTTCCTTAACCGGCAGTCAGATCTCGCGCCGCCCTTCCACCGCCCGGTTCACTGTCGCATCGTCGATATATTCCAGGTCACTCCCGGTCGGGATGCCATGGGCAAGGCGCGTGGCCCGAATTCCCAGCGGCCTGATCAGTCCGGCGAGATAGAGCGCCGTGGCGTCGCCTTCGACAGTAAAATTGGTGGCAACCAGGATCTCGCTAAACGATCCTGCGTTGATTCTTTCCAGCAGTTCCGGGATCCGGATATCTTCCGGGCCAATTCCGTCCAGCGGTGAAAGTGCGCCCTGCAGGACATGATAGCGACCGCGGAACGAACGACTCCGTTCGATGGCGATCAGATCCTGCGGTTCTTCGACGACACACAATGACTGGTCATCCCGTCCAGGATCGGTACACAACTGACAAGGATCGGTTTCGGTCACATTGAAACAATGCGAGCAAAACCCGATTTTGTCTTTCAGTTCAAGAATGGCCCTCGAAAGAGCTTCACACTCGCTTCTCGACTGTTTGAGCAGAAAGAAGGCCAAACGGGTTGCTGTTTTGCGTCCAACCCCCGGAAACTTGGCCAGTTCCGCAACTAATCTGCCGAAAGACGGGATGGAGTCTAGCATGGGATTTTTTCAAAATCCAACAATTTCAAAATGCCGTTTTAATATTTTAAAGAGACCAAATTTTCTTTACAACCACCTTAAAAAAACCGGTCAATTGGTCAGGCCAATGTAAATCGTATACCATAATTTCGCTCTGGAAATCAAGGTTTTAAAGTTACTCGGCCCGCCCTGTCAATTTTTTCAACGTGGGCAAATTTTTGGTTTTTCAAAACAAACCGGGAATATTCATGCCGCCGGTAATTTTAGCCATCTCCTGCTGGGCAAGTTCATGGCTTTTTTTGATCGCCTCGTTCACCGCAGCAACGACCAGATCCTGCAACATTTCAACATCGTCCGGATCAACGGCCGCCGGATCGATCTTGATCTCCAACAGTTGCTGCTTGCCGTTGACACGGGCCGCAACCATGCCACCACCGGCAGAAGCCTCAACCTCTTTTTCGGCGAGATCCTCCTGCAGGCGTGCCATTTTCTGTTGCATCATTTGCGCCTGGCGCATCATGTTACCCAATCCCTTTGCCATAACTCTGATCTCCTTCACGCCGGGCCGGTCGCCCGTCATCATCTTGCCTTGTTAGCTTCTCTAATCTTCAGACAAAACCCTTGTCGATCGGTCTGATCTCCTTGATATCGCCACCGAAAATCTGCTGCGCCGCCTTGATCGCTTCATGATTCAAGGCATCTTCACGCAAGCGCTTTTTCCGATCACTCTCCTGCTCCTTGCGGTCCTGCTGAATCGACGGCGGCACCTGCCGCGCCTCGCCAGAATCAATCGCCTTGACCTTGAGTTTGATCGGCTGGGCAAAATATTCGCAGGCCAGCTCAGTGACCACCTCCTGGTTATCGCGATCCTCCATCTGCCCCAGAGCAAAGGAACGCCGCGGCAGGCCGATTTCGAGGTTTGGCAACTCAAGCAGCAACAAACTGGCATGTTCGAGCATTGATGCAATGGCCGGTCGACGGCGGGCCCGTACGAATTCTACCAGCCCCGGCCACCCCTTGTCCGCTAACGGTGGTGCCGCCGGAGCCTCAGGCTTTTTTGGCGGCGGGACCTCATCAGGCACAGGGGGTGGGTCTTGTGGCACCGATGACGGTGGCACTCTGTTCAAACCTGGCCGTGCCTTGGCTTCAGCCGGCGGAGATATCGACTGCGGGACCTGGACTCCGCCAAGTTTCTTTTCGAGAGCCTCGAGTTTGGTCAGCAGCTGGTCGATGTTTTGTGCCGGAGGGAACTGCGCCAACCTGACCAGTGACATCTCCAGAGTCAGCATCGGAAGGCTGGAAACCGCCAGCTCACTTTCGGTTTTGACCAACGCCGCCATGACCAACTGCAGGTCCTCAAGTTCGACCTGCTCCGCCAACCTGGCAAGCTCCGTAATCTCTTCTGCGGTTGCGTCAAGCATTTCTTCCGGTTTGTCAAGCAACCGGCAAAAGATCAAAGCACGGTATATTTCAACGAGCTCCTGGCAGAATTGGCGGAAGGAATAGCCGAGATGATCGACCTTGCGCACCGTATCAAGCAGTTGCCGACTATCCCGGCGTGAGAGTCCATCGACGATATCGAGCAGCAATCGCCGGTCAACCATGCCGAGCAAACCCTGGGCATCGGCATCCTCGACCTGCTCACCACAAAATGCGATGACCTGGTCGAGAGTCGAGAGGGCATCGCGCATACTCCCTTCACCACGGCGGGCAATCAGGGTCAGCGCCTGGTCACTGATAGCAACCTTTTCTGCCGTGACGATTTCCCTTAACCGCTCAACCACCATGGGCAAAGCAATTTTGCGAAAATCAAACCGCTGGCAACGTGACAAAATAGTAATCGGAATTTTGTGCGGCTCAGTGGTGGCAAAAATAAACTTGGCGTGTTCGGGAGGCTCTTCCAACGTCTTCAACAAGGCATTGAAAGCGTTGATCGAGAGCATATGGACTTCATCAATGATGAAAATCTTGAATCGGGACCGGGAAGGCAGATAGCGGATGTTCTCCCGCAATTCACGGATATCATCGACACCGGTATTTGAGGCCCCATCGATTTCAAAGACATCGACCCCCTGCCCGGCGGCAATTTCATTACAGGAAGGGCACTGGTTACAGGGGGTGGCGGTCAGACCCGTTTCGCAGTTCAGCGCCTTGGCAAAAATCCGTGCCGCAGAGGTCTTACCGACCCCGCGCGCGCCGGTAAACAAAAAGGCATGATGGACCCGGTCGGAGCGGATCGCATTACCCAAGGTCTGGCTGACATGGTCCTGTCCGACCAGATCAGAGAAGGATTGGGGCCGCCATTTTCGAGCCAGAACCAGATAAGACATATGGCAAGAGACTCCGTACTGTTTGGCGGGGGAAAAGAATTGCCGCCACAAGTGACAGCCAGGCACCCCCACGGCACACGACGCTGGTTACTGCCGCTGCTCCCTTCCGGGCCTGACGGGGTTCGCAACCGGCCGTTGCGTGGGACCCGGCTGTCACTTCTGACGGCAAGACAAATGCGTTCAACAGAAGTGAAAACGAAGGGTCGGCACCGATACGGTCGACCAACTTCGCAGCGGATCCCCCTGAAGAGATCCGTGAATTTAATCTGGCGGAGATGGGGGGATTCGGTCACTGCGTCGGCGTCATCACGACGCCTCCTGCGTAACCTCCCCTCTACTCGCTGACGCGGACTTCCCGTCCGCTATTCTGACATTCGGTCAGCGCTCGCTCCGCTTCGAATCCCCCATCGGGGCATCCGTTGATTATTGTTCTGGCGGAGAGGGGGGGATTCGAACCCCCGGTAGCTTTCACTACACCCGCTTTCCAGGCGAGCACCATCGGCCTCTCGGTCACCTCTCCGCAGGTTGCGTAGAATACATGAAGGGCACTTGGGTGTAAAGGGTTTTTTAGCCCATGAAACAAGGGGAAAACGGGGGTTTGCCGCGTTGAAAGCGCTGGTCAAAATCACGATTCGACGCGTGTCTTATTCCAGACCAGTTCAGTACCGACCGGATCGTTCTTCGCCCTTCCAGAATGACTGCGCCGCCGATAACTATCCTGAAGGTAGCGCTCCATCTCATCCGCCGGCATCGGCCGCGCGAAAAAATATCCCTGCATCTCGAAACAGTTGCGTCCGATCAGAAACTTCAACTGCTCGGCTCCCTCTACGCCTTCCGCAATCAGATCGAGATCAAGGCTTTGGCCCATGGCGATAATCGCTTCAACGATCGCTGCGTCGTCCCGATTGACAGTAACATCACGGACAAACGACTGGTCAATCTTGATCCGATCGATGGGGAAGTTTTTCAAATAACTCAGCGACGAGTAACCGGTGCCAAAATCGTCGATGGCCAGCTGAATGCCGCGGACCTTGAGAAACTCGAGGGTCCGGATCGCCGCATCAGCGTCCTCCATCAGGTAGCTTTCCGTCAATTCTAACTCGAGGCACTGAGGATTGAGACCGGTTTCGGCAAGAATCCGGTCGATCTTACTGACCAGATCAGGCTGGCGGAACTGCCGAGCCGAGATATTGACGGCAATCCGCAGGCCGGTGAAACCCATCTGCTGCCAGGCCTTGAGTTGGCGGCAGGCCGTTTTGAGAACCCATTCGCCAATAGGCCTGATCAACCCGGTATCCTCGGCCACCGGGATAAACCGGTTCGGGGGGATCATCCCGTCAGCCTCGGTCGACCAGCGTAACAGCGCCTCAAAACCGACCAGACGCCGGTTCTGCATGTCCCATTGCGGTTGGTAGAAAAGCGAAAACTCATCCCGCTCCAGCGCCCGGCGCAACTTGGACTCCAACTGATGCCGGTCGACAGCTTGATGGTTCATCTCCTTGCTGAAGAACTGGTAGTTGTTCCGGCCCTTCTCCTTCGCTTCGTACATGGCCATGTCGGCATGCTTCAACAGTGTTTCCACATCACTGCCATCATGCGGGAACAGAACCACACCCATACTGGTCGTAGTAAAGACTTCATGACCTTCAATGTTCACCGCCTCGGCCAGATCAGTCAGAATTTTTTCCGCTACGATCGAAACCTCCCGGTCGCTTTTAATCGATGTCAGCAGGATAACGAATTCATCTCCGCCCAGCCGGGCAACCGTGTCGCTGTTTCGGATACACGCAGCAAGTCGCTGTGCGGCCGCCTGCAGAAGCCGATCGCCACTACAGTGCCCCAGGGTATCATTGACATCCTTGAAACGATCGAGATCAAGATACAAAATCGCCAGCAGACCACTGTGCCGGCGCGCATAAGCCAGGGCCTGCTCGAGGCGATCATTAAACAAGCTCCGGTTTGGCAAGCCGGTCAAGGTATCATGGTAAGCCAATTGGCGAATCTCATTTTCCGCCTGCTTGCGTTCTGAAATATCCCTCATCGAACCGACTATCTTCATCGGCGTGTTCATCTCGTCGACTACACTCCGTGCATTGATCGAGCAGGGGACATATGACCCCCTCCGGTTACGCAGCTCGATTTCATGATCGATGATTCGATTCTGCGTCTGCATCGTTTCCCTGACACGTCGGGCCTCAGAAGCTTCCGCACAGAGAATTTCAAAGGGTTGACCAATCAATTGATCGCGAGAATGCCCGGTCACCAGTTCAATCGATGGACTGATTTCGACGATCACCCCCCCCAGGCTGATCTCAAAATAGACATCCTGAATGTTTTGAAATATCCTTCGGTAGCGTTCTTCGTTCTCCCTTAAAGCGTCTTCGGTTAATCGCTTGGTTGTGATATTGCGAATGATCCCGGCCCAACTCCGCCGTCCCGGCTGAGCAGCGCCGCCAAGTTCACTGATGGCCATCTCCACCCAGCGGAAACTACCGGACCCGGTGATCATTCTCAGTTCTCCGGTAACCCGGGACAGCTGCTGTTCACAGAGTGGAGCAATCAGCTCGGCAAATCGCTCCCGATCAGCCGGATAGACAAACTGCTCCAGGGGTTTACCCAGCGACCCTATGCATTCCGATTCCGTCACCTCTGCCCAGGCAGCGTTGAGAAAGGTCAGTATGCCTTCCGTATTCGTCCGGAAAAAAATCTCATCCGAACCCTCAACCAGCAATCGATAATCCTCACCGGGCACAGATTGTGAACGGATAAATCTGACCCCTCCAACAAGCAACACGAGCAAGACTCCGCCAAGCAGCGTCACAATCGACAGCAGGCCCGACACCGGCTTGAAAGACCAATTACAAACGAGAGCTACTCCAGCCGCCATGAACAGCCAGATGATAACCCTGACCCAGGGCAGGCCCACCACGACTTCAGAACCTGATTTGCGAACTTGGCTGTTTGACACCAGCGATTCCTCCATGCGTCCGTCTTAACTGCATGGCGCATTAAGTAGACTAATCTCCCTTTAGTTTTCGGTTCAAAACGCAATGTTCTTTATCAGATTCCTCCCTCGCACCCGGAATCTCCCGAAGCGGCACATAAACAAAAGCCCGGCTGCTTTCGCAACCGGGCTTTCGACTGGCGGAGGGGGGGAGATTCGCCCACTACGTTGCCGGCATCACGCCGGTTCCTGCGTCGGCTCCCCTGCTCTCGCTGACGCGGCCATCCCTGGCCGCTTTTCAGCCACTGGCTGCGCTCGTTCCGCTTCGAATCTCCCCGGGCGGGTTATAACAAAAGCCCGGCTGCTTTCGCAACCGGGCTTTCGACTGGCGGAGGGGGGGAGATTCGAACTCCCGGTGGGTTGCCCCACAACAGATTTCGAGTCTGTCACCTTCGGCCTCTCGGACACCCCTCCAGTTCGGGATTTAGAATCAATTTTGTTGTTGCTCTTTTTTACCTGTTTTTTTCTGTTCGCGCAACAAGCGAAAAAAATCACTCAGCAACGAACTACACTCTTGCTGCAAAACCCCTTCTACAACCTCAACCCGGTGGTTCAATCTTTCGTCGCAGGAAAGGTCGTAAAGTGAACCGGCAGCTCCGGCTTTGGGATCGCGACATCCATAGACAACCCGCGGAATCCGCGCCAGGATGATCGCCCCCATGCACATGGGGCAAGGCTCCAGGGTCACATAGAGCGTCGTCTCCAGCAAACGCCAGGAATCAAGCCTGATTGCCGCCTCGCGAATCGCCAGCATTTCTGCATGTGACGTCGGGTCGTTACTGCTTTCACGCCGGTTGTGACCACGTCCGATGATGTTTCCCTGCCACACCAGCACCGCCCCGATCGGCACTTCACCGATGGCACCGGCAGCGCGGGCCTCATCCAGGGCGAGCTCCATGAAATGTTCATCGGACTGGTTCAAGGGGCGATCCGTCAGCTCAGGCGAGGGATACTTCTATCATGATGACGTTTACTTTTCAAGCCATCTTCGGCGGGAGCATCTTTTGACTCATGTTTTGCTCAACAGCAACAGAACTAATTCACCAGCCGCGAAAAATGCCGCCGTGTCGCATCCTGCAGTTTACTGGCCGCGCGAAACGCCTCCTTGAGCAGGTCCTGTTCATTTTTGCTCAAGCTGTCCGGGTCGAGATAATGCGTCGGTTCCAGACCAGATTCGATGCAATCGATCTCCTGCCGCAGTCTAAGGAGGATAAACGCCTGGAAAGCCGCCTTGAGGTGTTCAGCGGTTTCCAGGGTGAAGACTTTGCGCCGGACCAGCTGTTCCAGTCGCTCGATGGTATTCGTCGCCACAAGCTGTTGCTCGAGGCTGAAGATCCGCAGGCAGTCGACAAGAAACAGGCTCCCGGTCGGTTTAGTCGGAACCTTGCCCTGATATTCTCCCTCCCTTTCCAGGACAAAACCGCCCATCAGACCGAGCGGGACCTTGTGCGCGAAATTGAGTTCCATCAGCTGATAGAGAAACATCGGATAGGCCTTTATCTTCTGCTGTACGATCGTTTGCAGATCACGGCATAGCATCTGTTCCCCCATCAATGGCATTAAATCAAAAAAATTATTTGCATATCGAATCCGTTGCGGCTCAGGCACATTGATCCAGTTTTTCAGGCGTTGCTCCCAGTCTTTGAGCCGGCCACGCCAGAGCGGGTTGCTCGGCATGACCCCACCCCTACAGGAAGGGTAGCCGATTGCCGCATATGCCGACTCGAGCTTGTTTAGCAACGGAATAAAAAATGCTTCGACTTCCCCCTGGAGGTCGTCCGGATAGTCCTCAAAAACGATCCCGCTATCCTGGTCCGGCCCAAGCAGCATTTCCCTGCGTCCGCCGCTCCCCAACAGAAAAAAACAATAGCGGACCTCGGGTTGTACCAGCCCGGACTGCTGCAGATCTTGCAGAACCAGCTCAAAACCGCGCTGGAGAATCCTGCGATGCAGGTAAGAGAGCAGTTTCTGGATTTCAATAGATGAGCGAGCTTCGCCCAGGAAGGCCTTGGCAATCTTGACGATTTCCGCTTTGCACTGGGCCAACGCCTCGAGAGATTCTGCCTCATTGATCCCGCCGACCAGCAACATGGATTTCTGGCTGCGGTATTTCATCAGATCCTGCAGGGTGATCATTCCGACCAGCTGGTTAGCCTCGATCACCGGCAGATGCTTGATGTTGTGCCGGACCATGAGCGTCGTGGCTTCGTACATATAGGTGTCCGGACTCATGGTCAGCGGATTCGGCGTCATGACGTCTTGCGCCTTTGCCCCAAGACCCGGCGAGGATTCCCTGGTCAATAACTTTCTGACCAGGTCATGTTCGGTGATGATGCCTGCGACCGGGTTGTCGCCAAGATGGACGAGAATGGCTCCGGTCTTTTTCTGCAACATGCGGCGCGCAACGATACGAACTGGGGTCTCAGGGTCGCAGGAGAGAACATCGGTCGTCATGATTTCCGAGAGACGCTTCCGGAACGGAAAGGCTTCTAGCTGGTTCAGTTCTCCGAGCGTAAGCTCGCCGATAATCTCACTATAAAGACTGCGCACCCGGGTCAGAATTGTCCGGGTAAAATAGTCTTGTACCAGTGGATAATTGCGGGCAATTTCGGCGAGCAGCTGATCCGGAATCAAATAGCACGTCGTCCTGGATACGGAACGCGCCCCAGCGGTGTAAGGTTCATTGGTGAGAAATGGCGTCCCGCCGAAAAATCCCCCTTCCCGGCGGTAATCGACGACCATTTCGACCCCTCCCGGGGCCAGGGCAACGATTTCTACCAGCCCGCTCTGTATCACATACAGAAAACCGGCCGGCGGATCATGCTGACGGAAGATTTCGCTTTGGGGGGGAAACGTCTTTACGGTTGTCGCAGCTTCGAGTTCGGCAACCAGGGCTGCGGGGAGCTGATCGAAGGGTTTGACTTCGTTTAATGAATTGATCAAGCCCATGCTTCATTCCCGCACATTAGCCGTTGACCGGTCCATATAACAAAGGCTTCCCATCCGGAAGCCTTGGCGATTGTGCAACCCATGGTAACACAAGACTTATTATTTGCAGAAAATAGTCCAGCGCAGAACTCGCATGATGCTCAGGATTTTACTTCCGGGTCAGACTTTTTCTTGCGCCCCAGGATGAACGGGTGGGCCTGGCGACTGACGATGAAATCAGCAAACAGCTTGATCCAAATCGTTGATCCGGCGATTGCATACCAGGTCTGGTTGTCACGAAAAGGGCCCAGCAAAATTCCCGTGGCGATCCAAACTGGGAGGCCCACAATGACCCAGCTGGCGACACAACCTGCGACAAGATTGACCAAGCCTGTCGCCGGAGCCCAGGCCTCTGGGTTGGGTGGCCCTTCTCCACGCTTCAGGGCAACTTCAGAATAGTCCTTCTTGATAAAAATTCGCCAGGCACGCCGCAGCCAGATAAATGCCAGCGGAAACAACACCAGATACAGCAAGGTCATTACGATTTGATTGGCAAAATTCATTCTCTACTCCAGCAATACTAATATTAATAGGGCTGTTCTGTTGCGTATGTTTGTAACCGAAGAGGGCGACCGATCGCAACTGATTTGAAAAAAACCCCCGCCAGCACAACTGGCGGGGGTCGCATATTCAGGCAATCTGCACGATTAGCATAGAATCGGATAATTAATGAGCATGAGTACCGTCGACAGCCTTGGAGCCGCGCGGAATACGCACGTTTTCAACCATGTTGGCGATGTGCTCCGGAACCGGCGGGGTCATGTTCTTCACCGCGAAGGCCACGGCAAAGTTAACCACCGCACCGATGGCGCCGAAGGCGTTCGGCTCAATGCCGAGGAAGAAGTTCGGACCCAGGGAGTCGACCAGATAGCCGGTCCCCTTGATGAAGAAGATCCCCTTGTGGGCGAAGACGTAGAACATGGTGACACCGATACCGGCGAGCATCCCGGCGATCGCGCCCTGCTTGTTCATGGTCTTGGAGAAGATCCCCATCATCAGCGCCGGGAAGATCGAGCTGGCGGCCAGGCCGAAGGCGATGGCGACGGTACCGGCGGCGAAGTCCGGCGGATTGAGGCCGAGGTAACCGGCGACGACGATCGAACAGGCCATGGCGATCTTACCGGCCATCAGCTCACCCTTCTCACTGAGGTCGGGCATCCACATATCCTTGAGCAGGTCATGGGAGATCGCCGCAGAGATCGCCAGCAGCAGACCGGCAGCGGTCGAAAGCGCAGCAGCCAGACCACCGGCGGCGACCAGGGCGATAACCCAGTTCGGCAGGAAAGCAATTTCCGGGTTGGCAAGAACGATGATATCGCGGTTGACGGTCAGCTCACTCCCGGCCCAACCGGCCGCCGCAACCTTGGCCTGGAACTCGGGATCTTTCGACTTGTCGTTGTAGTACTGGATCCGGCCGTCACCGTTCTTGTCCTGCCACTTCAGCAGGCCGGTGACTTCCCAGCGCTTCATCCAGGCCGGACGCTCATCGAAAACCAGCTGGTTTTCCTGGGCGAACAGGTCCCCGCCAGACTTGACCGCATGGTTGACGGTGTTGTGCAGGTTCAGGCGGGCCATGGCGGCCACGCCGGGAGCGGTGGTGTAGAGAATGGCGATGAAGACCAGCGCCCAACCGGCGGAGGCGCGGGCGTCCTTAACCTTGGGCACGGTGAAGAAACGCACGATAACGTGCGGCAGACCGGCGGTACCGATCATCAGCGACACGGTGTAGACGAACATGTTGAGAGTGCTGAGACGGGTCATGGTGGTGTACTGGCCGAAACCGAGGTCGGTAACGACCTGATCGAGTTTCGACAGCAGCGAGACGCCGGAACCGTGGAATTCGCTGCCCAGACCGAGTTGCGGCAGCGGGTTGCCGGTCATCTGCATCGAAATGAAGATCGCCGGGATGGTGTAGGCAAGAATCAGGACGCAATACTGGGCGACCTGGGTGTAGGTGATCCCCTTCATACCGCCAAAAACAGCGTACATGAAGACGATGCCCATGCCGATGAAGATACCGACATGATTGGAAACGCCGAGGAACCGGGAGAAGGCAACCCCGACACCGGTCATCTGGCCGATGATGTAGGTAACCGAAGCGGCCAGCAGGCAGAGAACTGCAACCGAGCTGGCACCCTTGGAGTAGTAGCGGTCGCCGACGAACTGGGGCACGGTAAACTTGCCGAACTTACGCAGGTAAGGAGCCAGCAGCATGGCGAGAAGAACGTAACCGCCGGTCCAGCCCATCAGGAACAGGCCGCCGCCGTAACCCATGTTGGCAATCAGGCCGGCCATCGAGATAAAGGATGCCGCCGACATCCAGTCAGCACCGGTCGCCATACCGTTCAGAACCGGATGGACGCCGCCGCCGGCAACATAGAATTCGCTGGTACTGCCTGCACGCGCCCAGATGGCGATGCCGATATACAGGGCAAACGACAGACCAACGACAATATAGGTCATGAGTTGAAGATCCATTTATATATCCTCCTTAGTCTTCGTGAACATCAAATTTTTCGTCGATCTTAGCCATCAACTTGGCGTAGATGAAGATCAGTGCGACGAAAACATACATGGAGCCCTGCTGAGCAAACCAGAAACCCAGCGGGTAGCCACCCAGGTGAATGCTGTTTAGCGCCTGGGCAAACAGAATCCCACAACCGTAGGAAACGATGAACCAAACGGCCAGGACCTTCACGATCAGACCGAGTACTGCATTCCAATAGGCTTTTCCTTGATCGTCCATAAAAATTGCCTCCTCTCTCTCGAAAATAGTGATGACTACGTGAAACCAGTTGCGTTAAATGATTGGCCCTTTGCTCTGTGGGCCAAATGGACTGACGTCCCTTTCACTTAACCTCCTTTCAATACACGGTTGATTTCGTTTGTATCCTCACTTCAATATCAGGTTGCGCATAAACAATCACAAATTTAATACGCTGTTTTACAGCGTCCATCCTGCTGAAGATAATGTGCTTCAATGAAACAGTCAACAAGAAAATATAACCCTGTTATTTTTTTACTGCTCCACCCATCTTCTCATCGACCAACCCAAGAGACATTCCCAGCCGGAGCTCAATTCAGATGCCCAAGTCGAGCCGAAATCATTTCACCGGCCGTCTTGAGGGCAGGTATCAGCCGCGTCCTGAACTCCTCCTCTTTCATGCGGAAACTGGGGCCAACCATCACCAGACCTCCAACCAGGTCGCCGCCAGAACTGCTCAGCGGAACAGCCAAAGATGAGCAGCCGTCTCCGACGCCATTTTCATCGGCCGCGAAACCCTGGCGGCGACTCTGCTCGAGCTCTGCCTTCAGCCCGGACAAAGACCCCAGCAGTTCAGAATTGCCTGCCGGATCAAAGGCGAGGAAAACCTTGCCGGCAGCACAACTTTCCAGAGAAAACCGGCGCCCGACCAGGGAAACGACTTTAACCTTCTGGTCGTTGTCGGTCATCTCCAGAAACAGGACTTCAGCGTTGCGCTGCATGGCCAGATAGACGGTTTCATTGAATTCGCGGACCAGCTGGGCCATGATCGGACGGGCCTTATGCAACAGCGTCATTCGGGACAACAGCTTCTGACTGACCTCAAAAGCAGCGAGCCCAAGCTTGTACTCGCCTGGCCCCTGGCCGCGCTCGACATAGCCATGGCTTTCGAAGGTTGCCATCAAGCGGAACAGGGTTGCTTTGGTCATTCCCAGTCTCCGGCTCAGTTGCGACAAGCTGTATTTGGAATCCTCTTCCGCCAAAGCCTCCAACAGGAACAGGGCATTCTCTACTGACCTGATGCAGTAGGCGTCTTTATCCCTGGTTGGCATTGGCTCCCCTTAGGCACTTGAATGCAAGTTTAAACCAGATGTTCACATTAGCAACTGTCGTTCAACATATTCAGCAGACGTGCAAAACATTAATACAGCGTTTTAAAAATGTCAATATGCTTTTTTATTATCACTAAAACAGGACAAACAAACCGCGTCCGCCCCAGCCCTCAAAGCATGCTTCAACTATTTGTTTTTATTTATGTTTTTTCATATTAATGCCACCATTTTATCTTATATAACATTGTTAGTTTGCTTGGATCATTGTTTCATTTTTGAACTGGCAAATCAAAAAATATATTTTTTACATGCAAAACGACTCGAATCACCACAACGACGCGTCCCCTCCAATGCCGTAACCCTTACCCTCACGGCGAACAACTTCACAACGGAAATCAATGTTCCACAAACCACCTCCATCCACTGACCACGTCACAACACAACGCACCCATGACGTTGGCCGCCGAAGGTGACCGACTCCATCCCCACTTGGCATTAGCCGCAAAAGCAGACCCTTGAGATTCGCCAGAACGCAACAAGGGCCCCAACACATTCGTGTTGGGGCCCTTGTTTAAAATGGCGCGCCGCGGAAGATTCGAACTCCCGACCTTCTGATCCGTAGTCAGACGCTCTATCCAGCTGAGCTAGCGGCGCAAAGAAATAGGTTTATCTCTTAATTTGGCGGGTTTGTCAACCTTTTTTCAGCCGGAAGGGACAAAATCGACCAGACTGAAACTAAAGCGGGGGTGTTGAAATGCATGTGTATTGGGATATTTACTGAACAACCAGCCCTTGAATACCTCATGTCCATTTTCACTAATACTGATTTGTGCCGCAGGATTGCGCGGATCATTTGAAACCGATGTAAGGGTCATTCCGTCCATCTGAAAATATGGCAGAAAGTTCTCAACCCGAAGGGTGAGGTCAGAGTCTCCCACCACAAATCCGTTTCCGATGTTTACCGTATAAACGTCCTGCTTGTTATTTTCCTTGTCCTGTACAGCAATCTTGACGGCCTTCCAACGCCCCTTGATCTCTTCAGGCACGATCACCTGAGTCTGCTTTTTTTCCGATGAAAGCTGTGCTTCTTGGCCCTGAGTCTCGTCCTGTTTACCGCACCCGGTCATTGATAACAACATAGCCACTAGGACAAGCAATCGTGCCTTCGCCAAACTCGGCATCCTTTTACCTTTTATTCAATTACAAGCAGTTGCAATGGATAACGCCGTTGATAAGCTCATCATTTTATATTAGTCAACAGCACATGGTCAAGAACCGTCTCGGGCATAAAAAACCCGACTGCAACACTACCGGGCATTCTCGTTTATAGCGAAGAGGAAGGAATGCACCCGTTACGTCGTCGCCATCACGGCGAACTTTACGTCGGCTCACCCCCGCTTGCCATCACGGCCATCATTGGCCGCTCTTCTGACATCAAGTCAGCGCTCACCGCGCTTCGCATCCCCCAAAGAAACAGCCCGGCTGCAAAACAACCGGGCATTCTCGTTTATGGCGGAGAGGGAGGGATTCGAACCCTCGGTACAGTTTCCCGTACCCTCGCTTAGCAGGCGAGTACCATCGGCCTCTCGGTCACCTCTCCACAAACTTATTTATTTATCTTGCCGCCCTCAGGCTGCGTTCGCTCCGCTTCGAATCCTGCCGGCAGAGCGTTTAACTTGACTGGCGGAGGAGGTAGGATTCGAACCCACGGAACTTTCGTTCAACGGTTTTCAAGACCGCCGCCTTAAACCACTCGGCCACTCCTCCGAAATTTTCAAGCGGGGGTCAGCGTGTCCATTCCGCCCATATATGACCGCAGCACATCGGGGATAACCACCGAACCGTCCGCCTGTTGGAAATTTTCCAAGATCGCCACCAGGGTCCGCCCAACCGCCAGTCCCGAACCATTCAGGGTGTGAACCAGCTCTGGCTTAGCACCCTCTTCGCGACGGAAACGGATACTGGCTCGACGGGCCTGAAAGTCGGTGAAAGTCGAGCAGGATGAAATCTCGCGATAACATTCCTGACCCGGCAGCCAGACTTCGATATCAAAGGTCCGCGCGGCGGAAAAACCGATATCGCCCGTGCAAAGATCCATGACCCGATAAGGCAATTCCAGCTTCTGCAAAACCGCCTCGGCATGGGCCAGCAGGCTGTCAAGCTCACGGTCAGAGTCTTCCGGCCTGACAAACTTGACCAGCTCAACCTTGCTGAACTGGTGCTGGCGGATCAAACCGCGGGTATCCCGTCCATGCGATCCGGCCTCCTTGCGGAAACAGGGGGTATAGGCGGTATAGCTCAACGGCAACTGGTCGACCGGAAGGATTTCTTCCCGATGGATGTTGGTGACCGGAACTTCCGCAGTCGGGATCAGGAACAAGTCCGTACCCTCGGCATGGAAAAGATCGTCTTCGAATTTGGGGAGCTGGCCGGTCCCCGTCATCGAGGCTCTGTTTACCATAAACGGCGGCAGAACTTCAAGATATTTGTGCTCGGTTGTATGCAGGTCGAGCATGAAGTTGATCAAGGCCCTCTCCAGCCGGGCGCCAGCCCCGATCCCCAAGGAAAACCGTGCTCCGGAAAGCTTGCTGGCCCGCTCGAAATCGAACAGACCGAGGGCCTCCCCAAGAGCGACATGGTCCTTGACCGGGAAGTCAAATTCTTGGGGCTTTCCCCAGCGCCGAACCTCGATGTTCTCCTCCTCACCGGCACCGACCGGACAGGAGGGATGCGGCAGGTTGGGCAACACCAGCAGGGCCGCTTCAAGATCTTCGTCAACCTGCCTGAGTTCATCGTCGAGCTGCTTGATCCGTGTCGAGACATCCTTCATCCGGGAGATCTCATCCTGGACATGGCTCTTGTCCTTGGTCTTGCCGATCAGCGCCGAGACCTTGTTCCGTTCGGCCTTGAGGGTTTCAGCCTCACCCAACAGATCACGTCGCCGCTGGTCCAGTTCGGCCAGCGGGGAAAGATCGAGCGACCCGCCGCGTTTCGCCAGACGACTGGCGGCCTCCTCGGCACTGTCACGTAAATATTTGATGTCCAGCATCGACTGTTCTCCCGGGAGTGATTTTCAGGCGGATACTTCTAACATTTCTGCACAGGCAGGTCAAGACAGGCTATTTCTCCCCCTTGACCCACCAATCCTCGTCTTCCTCAAACCACCAGCGACTCGAGTCTGTCACCCAGACCGTCTCGGCCAGACGCCGGGCGGCATCGGTCTTCAGGCGCCGCACGCTGAAGGGGTACCACTCATCGGCATAGCGATTGCCGAGATCCTTGTATTCCTTGAGCGCCAGGATCATTTCCAGCTGGTCGGCATCGTGGGCCAGACAGGCTTCCGGCGTCTGCTTCGCCCAGAACTCGGCCAGCAGCTGCCGGTAATCATCCCCGAACGGCAGGGTTTGGGCCAGGTCATCGACCGCCTGTTGTTCATCGGTCCTGACGTACTTCTTGTTCACGTAATTCTGATCCCCGGTGCGCGCTTCGGGCAGATCGTGAAACAGGCAGAGCAGCACCACCCGGCCGACATCAACCCGACCGTCGAGCTTGGCCAGGGTAAAGCCGATCATGGCGGTGCGAAAGCTGTGCTCGGCGACCGACTCGACGCCGCTGCCGAGAAACTGGAAGCCGGTACGCGGGGTCCGCTTGAGCATGCCGACTTCAAACAGAAAATGGGCGATATTTTTCATCTGGGTGCCTGTTCGATCTGAGCCTAAATGATCGGGTCAAGCCAGCGTTATAACATGAGGAACGCACCTCTGCCCAGCCTTTTCCAGGTTTATGTCCTGTTGGACTAGGGAGATCGTCACGAGAAAAGAATATCGAGGCCAGGCATACATTTATCGCAGTAGATTTAGTCCTCAGTCCGGCTGGTTCCTAACCAAGACGAACCAGCACCACGCCGGCCAGAATCAACATCGTCGAGGCGAAGCGGATCCGACCGCAGCGTTCGCCGAGAAACAGCACGCCGATCAGCACGGCGATCAGCAGGCTCGCCTGGCGAACCGGCACCGCGTAGCTCATCGGCGAAAGCTGCAGGCCATAGCGAAAACTGAGGAAGGAGCAGAGCATCACCGGTCCCGACCAGAGTACCAGCTTGCGGTTGTTGTACCATTCGGCGAGAATCCGGCCCCGCTGCCCCGGGCGTAACAGATTGGCGGTCATGAACAACAGCATGAACAGCACCAGCACGTAGGTGAAGTGGAGCGGATCGAATTCCCGGACCCCGGTTTTGTCAACCACCGCGCCGAACGAATAGACCAGCCCGGCGCCCAGCGCGGCCTGAACCGAAATATTGCCCAGGCTGCGAAATGGCCGGAAGAGTTCACGTAACGAAAATGAGGTGAGCTGCACGCAGTAGGCGCCAAAAGCGATCAACAGGATCCCGGCCATTCCGGTCGGAGAAAATTTTTCGCCGAACAGCAGAAATCCCCACAGCGGCACATAGAGCATCGCCGTCTGGGCCAACGGATAGGTCATCGACAGATCGCCTTCGCGATAGGCGCGACCGGTGAACAGGTGATAAAAAACAAAGCAGATCGCCCCAAGTGCACCGAGCAGCAGGTAGCGCGGAGTCAGCGGCGGGAACTCACCAGGAAGCCCACCTATCACCAGGGTGAACAGGCTTGCCGAACAGAAGAACATCCACCAGATAAAAGCGGTTTTATCCTTGCTCTGTTTGACCAGCAGGTTCCATAGGGCATGCATCAGGGCAGAAAACAGGATCAGGATGAAGGCCAGATTGCTCATCGGGACAGTTTAACCGAAAGCCCACAAATCAGCGAGAATAAATATTGCCAGAAGATTATTAGCCAGACTAAAAACACCTTGAATATAAATTGACAGCTCCAGGCTGCTTGTTAACGTTGAGCAACACCCTTCTCGACCGGAGGCCCCGATGTCCGATTATCGAACCGAAAAAGACTCCATGGGCGCGATGCAGGTTCCGGCTACCGCCCTTTACGGCGCCCAGACCGCGCGCGCCATCGACAATTTTCCGGTCTCAGGCCAACCGCTGCCGGCACCGTTTCTGCAGACCCTGGGACTGATCAAGCAGCATGCCGCCAGGGTCAACAAGGAACTCGGCCTGCTCGAGGGCGAAATCGCCCTGGCGATCATGGATGCCGCCGAAGAGGTGGTCAGCGGTGAACTGCTTGATCACTTTCCGGTTGACGTTTACCAGACCGGCTCCGGGACCAGCAGCAACATGAACGCCAACGAGGTCATCGCCAACCGGGCAGCTCAGCTGCTGGCGCGCGAGCTCGGCGACAAGTCGGTCCATCCCAACGACCACGTCAATCTCGGCCAATCGAGCAACGATGTTATTCCGACCGCGCTGCACGTCGCCGCGACCAGTGAGCTCGAGCACCATCTGCTGCCTCCCCTCAACCAGCTGCAACAGCAGCTGGCAGCCAAGGCCGATGCCTTTGACGACATCATCAAGATCGGCCGCACCCACCTGATGGATGCCACGCCGATCCGCCTCGGCCAGGTCTTCAGCGGTTACGCCCGCCAAGTGGAACTGGCCAGCCGGCGCATCAAAGCTGCCCAGCAGGGCCTGCTCGAACTCCCCCTCGGCGGCACCGCGGTCGGTACCGGTATCAACACCCACCCGGAGTTTGCCGCCAGGGTCATTGCCGGCATCAGCCAAGTCACCGGCCTGGCGTTTTGCGAGGCGACCAATCATTTCGAAGCCCAGGGGAGCAAGGATGCGGTGGTTGCGACCAGCGCTGCGCTCAAGAGCGCCGCAGTCAGCCTGTTCAAGGTCGCCAACGACATCCGCTTTCTCGCCAGCGGCCCGCGCTGCGGCATCGGCGAGCTGCAGCTGCCGGCCGTCCAGCCGGGTAGTTCGATCATGCCCGGCAAGGTCAACCCGGTGATGGCCGAGAGCCTGATCCAGGTCTGCGCCCAGGTCATCGGGACTGACGCAGCGATCACTGTCGGTGGTCTGGCCGGTAATTTCGAACTGAACGTGATGATGCCGATGATCGCCCACAACCTGCTGCAGGCGATTGAGCTGCTGGGCAACGCCGTGCGGCTGTTCAGCGAGCGCTGTGTCGCCGGGTTGGCAGCCAACCGCGAGCGCTGCGCCGAACTGGTGGAACAGAGCCTGGCGATGGTGACGATTCTCGCTCCGGTGGTTGGCTATGACCGGGCCGCGGAACTGGCCAAACAGGCCGCGAACTCCGGAAAGACAATTCGGGAGGTGGTTCGTGAAGCCAAACTGATGTCGGAAGCAGAGTTGGAACGGGTCCTCGACCCCTGGCCGATGACCAAGCCGGGACTTGGAAACGGCCAGGCGGGAGGGTAGTCAGATTTCATCCGTCGGCAGGTGAGCGAGGGGCGTCGCAGTTCCAGCAGGCCTCGAAGCCGGCATCGACCTGTTCGTGACAGACTGGACAGATCCAGTCGGGACCTGTCGCTTGAGATTCATGCAACCAGGACTCGAGCAATAATTTCGCGCGGGGCCAGATTTCGCTATCGACCACCCAGAGCTCCGGGTAGATTTCGACCATCGGGATTTCTCCCATCACTGAAATCAGATCATAGTTTTTCAACAGGCAGGCAATCCCCTCCTGCTCAAGCCGGTCCTTGAACAGACCAGCCAGCGGTCGCTCCCAGACGCCGAATGTATGCAGCTTTTTCATCACAGACCTTGTTGCCCAGACTGCTTCAACCCTTTCTCAGCTGGTCCAGGATCTCTTCACCCAGGACCTGGCGCTGCCAGTTCTTCAGCACGTCGAGCTGGTCCAAAGACTGAGGTTGTCGTTTTGCCAACTCCTCCAACAGCGCATTGTTGATCAACAATCCGGCATCGAGCTGCAAATCGACCGCCTTCCCGGCTCGCCACTGTTTCAGCGCGGCCAACCGCTTTTCAACCTCCGGCTCGCGAAACCGCCGCACACCCTTGGGAAACTGCGGCAACTGATTGTCCGGCAACACCTGGGCCTGCTCGACCAGGCGCAGCAGCTGTCTGCCGTAACGTTCGGCCAGCCGGGGATATACCCCCTCGATACTGGCCATGGCCTTTTCTGATTCCGGGGCATTGAGGGCAATAGCCAGCAAACCCTGGTTGCCGAACACCTTGAACGGCGGCACGTCACGCCGTTCGGCCTCCCCTTCCCGCCATTCGAGCAACAGATCGAGAATCGCCAGCTGCCGGGGCGTCAGTTTGCCGGCCCCCTTGAAGCGCAGATACTTCGGACCGCTCTGCACATCGAAAGCCACCTGTTCGAGCAGCCGGCATTCCTCGGCAACCCATTCCTCCCGCCCCAGAACTCGCAGGCTGGTCAGCATGATCTCCGCCAACCGCTCCAGGTGGCGGGTGTCTTCGGCAGCATAGTTCATCATATCATGCGGCAGCGGTCGGATCGTCCAATCGGCACGCTGAAACTTCTTGTCGAGCTGAATGGAAAAATACTTGTTCAACAAGTCGGCCAGGCCGAACTTCTCCTCGCCGCAGAACTGGCTGGCGATCATGGTGTCGAACAGGCCGCGAACCTCGAGGTCGAAGTCCCGGCGCAGGCAGCGCAGGTCGTAATCGGCGGCATGAAACAGCTTACGGATGGCCGGGTCGGCCAGCACCTTGCGCAGCGGTTCGAGATTGGCAAGCCGCAGGGGATCAACCAGCAGCGTCTCCTCGGGAGTCGAGAACTGCAGCAGGCAGGCCTGCTCACGATAGTGGTGCATGCTGTCGGCTTCCAGGTCGATAGCGATCGAGGCATGCTGCTCAAGCCGCGCGGCGAACGCCTGCAACTGTTCCATTTCGGTGATAATCGGTATGGCTACGGTCAAAACGGCTCCTTAGTGTCAATGCGCGGCCGGCTGACAGCCGGCCAGAAGCGGTACGAGTTTTTTGTGGGCACCATGCAAAGGCATGGTTGCCAGCTCAGCGATGGTGAGTTGCCGGCTTTCCTGGGCTTCAGCGACCAAAGTTTCTGTCGATTCGGCAACAAACAGGGCCAATTCCAGGCGGAAATGCGAATAGGCATGCCGGACCTCACCAACCTCGCCGCTGGCCAGATCTGCCGAGAACTCACGAGCCAGACGCCGGGCGGCATCCGAACGACTTTCATCCGGCAAAACTTCCGTCACCGGGAACTCCCAGAGCCCGCCGAGCATGCCATCCAACGGACGCCTGCGGATCAGCCATTGCCCATCCTTGCAAAGCGCCAGCACGACCTGCTGCACAGTCGGCACAGATTTCTGTGGCGCGGCCAACGGCAACTCTCCTGTCAGCCCGAGCTGATTCGCCTGGCAGAGCTGTTCCAGGGGGCACTCGTTGCAGGCCGGGCACTTCGGCAGGCAGACGGTCGCGCCGAGATCCATGATCGCCTGGGCGTAATCATGTGGCTGGCCGGCAGGGGTCAGCGCTTCCGCCCAAAGCCAGAGCCGCTTTTCCGCAGAACTGCTGCGCGGCGGCTCCTGCAAGGCAAACAAGCGGCAGAGCACCCTTCGCACGTTACCGTCCAGAATCGGCGTCGCCTGGTTGAAGGCAATCGAAAGAATCGCCCCGGCTGTCGACCGGCCAACCCCGGGCAGCCCCTGCAGGGTTTCAAGCTCGGCGGGGAAATGCCCGCCAAACTCCGCAACGATCTTGACCGCCGCCGCATGCAGGTTCCTGGCGCGCCGGTAATATCCGAGCCCGGCCCATTGTTCGATCACCGTTTCGACCGGCGCTGCCGCCAGCGCTGCCACATCCGGAAACCGGGCGAGGAAAGCTTCATAATGGGGGATGACCGCCGTGACCGTGGTCTGCTGCAGCATGATTTCCGAGACCCAGATCCGGTAAGGGTCGCGGGTCTGGCGCCAGGGGAGGTCACGCCCGGCCCGGCTATACCAGGCGAGAAGCCGCTCGGCAACTTCGTCGGGAGCGAAGGGCAACTCTTCAGACATGATACGTTGTACGGCAAGATGGCAAGCTAACTGATCTCCTGTAGTGCCGCAAGAGTCGCATCCATCTCGAAGTCGCTGCCGATGGAGATCCGCAGGCCGTGTGCGAGCAGTGGATCGGAGAAATGCCGGACCAGGATCTTGCGCTGGAACAAGCCGTCATAAACCCTCTTCCCATCCCGATCCGGCGGCACGGCAAAGACATAATTGGCGCAGGAATCGAGCACCTGGTAGCCGAGGCTTTCCAGCTCGGCGGCAAACCGCTGACGGGTGGCACAGATTTTTGCAACGATCGTCTTGAGATAGGCCTGATCGCGAAGCGCGGCACTCGCCGCCACCAGCGCCAGCCGGTCGAGGTGGTAGTGATCGCGAATCTTATCGAGAGCCTGGATCACCTCCGGCCGCGCCACTGCCAGCCCGAGCCTCATCCCGGCCAGGGAATAGCTCTTCGACAGGGTCCGGGTGATGATGACATTGTCATACTGTTTCACCAGCTCCAGGGCGTTCTGCTCGGCAAAGTCGACATAGGCTTCATCGACCACCAGCACTCCAGCGCAGCGCCCGGACAGCTCCGCTATGTAAGCGTTATCAAAGGCAATCCCGAGCGGCGCATTAGGACTGGTCAGGAAAAAGATCTTCCCCGCGTAGAGTTCCGGGAAATCGGCAATCCGTCCCTCATCGGTCAGGCTGAAAGTCCTAACCTTCGCCCCCTGGATTTCGGCCAGGGTTGCATAGTAGGAGTAAGAGGGATGCACGTAGGCGATCTCGTCCCCGGCGTCGGCAAAGGCGCGAATCAGGTTGTTGAGCAGCTCGTCGGAGCCGTTGGCGCTGATCACCCAAGCGGGGTCGAAGCCGTAGATGTCTGCCGCGACCTGGCGAAACTCGCGGCTCGCCGCATCCGGATACTTGCGCAGGTTGTTGCCGTCCGCGCCCAGCTCGGCGAGAATCGCCTCACGCACCCTGGGCGAGGGCGGGTAGGGATTCTCGTTGGTGTTGAGCTTGATCCACTCGGCCTCGTTCTCCGGCTGAAAACCGGGGACGTAGCCAGCCATCTCGGCAATGTTCTTGCGTAACTGTGACATGTCAATATTCTTTCAGAATCTCGTAATGGGTATTCCGCTTCGCCGGAATGAACCCGGCACCGCGGGCGATCTCGATCACCTCGTCCTGCGACATGCGGAACGAACAGCCGGCCGCGGCGACAACATTCTCTTCGAGCATGGTCCCGCCGAGATCATTGGCACCGAAGAACAGTGCCACCTGGGCCATCATCGCCCCCTGGGTCACCCAGCTCGCCTGGATATTGTCGATGTTGTCGAGAATCAGGCGTGACAGCGCCAGCACCTTGAGATACTCGACCCCGCTCGCCGTCTCGCCACCCAGCTCGGTGTTGTCAGGCTGAAAGGTCCAAGGGATGAAGGCGGTAAAACCACCAGTGCGCTGCTGGATCTCCCGGACCCGAAACAGGTGCTCAATAATATCTTCCGGGCTTTCCTTGGAGCCGAACATCATCGTCGCTGTGGTCCGCATGCCGAGGTTGTGAGCCTCTTCCATGACATCGGCCCACTCGCGCCAGCCGATTTTGTTGGGTGAGATCTCCTTGCGTACCGCGTCGACCAGCACCTCGGCACCGCCGCCGGGGAGCGAGTCGAGCCCGGCCGCCTGCATTCGCTGCAGGCACTCGGCCATGGGAATCCCGGAGAGCTTCGCGGTGTGAATGACTTCGGCCGGCGACAACGAATGCACCTGCAGCTGCGGAAACCGGCGCTTGATCTCGCGGAACAACTTCTCGAACCAGTCGATCTTCAGTTCGGGATGCAGCCCTCCCTGCATCAACAACTGGGTCCCGCCCCGTTCGACCAGCTCGGCGATCTTGGCGAAGATCGTCGCAAAGTCGAGCAGATAGGCATCGCTGGCTTCGGCGTCGCGATAGAACGCGCAGAACTTGCACTGCGACTGGCAGACATTGGTGTAGTTGACGTTACGATCGACGACAAAAGTCACCCTCCCGTGCGGGTGCTTCTGGCGCCGTAGCGCATCGGCAAGCTTGCCGACTGTCAACAGATCGGCCCGGGTCAGCAGAAACAGGGCCTCCTTGCGATCGATGAGAGCGCCTTGAGCAAATTTTTCTTTCAGCGTTTCAAGCATGAGCAATCCAACTGCACCACCCGCCAGTCCCGCTCGCTAAAGTAAGAGGCTCACGAAAAAACATCGGATGTTTTGTGCTTCCGTTTTTCTTCGTACTCTATGCGGCTTCGTCGTGGGGGTTAGAATGTTTTCAGTTCGTTGTACAACGTATCACGCTCGACCGGCAGCTTGCCCGATTTGCGGATCATCTCGCAAAGCTGTTCCTTGCCAAGCGCCTGCGGCGAATCGGCCCCTGCGTCATGGCCGATCTTCTCCTCGACCACGGTGCCGTCAAGGTCATTGACCCCAAAGGCCAGCGCCACCTGGGCGATTTTCAGACCCAGCATCACCCAGTAGGCCTTGATGTGACGGAAGTTATCGAGGTAGATCCGGCTGATCGCCAGGGTCTTCAAGGCATCGACGCCGCCGACCCCCTTGGCTCCCGGCACCCGGGTATTGTCGGACTGGAAGGCGAGTGGAATAAACGCCTGGAAACCGCCGGTACGATCCTGCAGCGCCCGCAGTTTGGCCAGGTGCTCGACCCGATCAGCGTACGCCTCGAGATGTCCGAACAACATGGTGGCGTTGGTTTTCAACCCCTCGTTGTGCACGGTTTCGACAATTTCCAGCCAGCGGTCACCAGAGATCTTCTCCGGACAGATCTTGTCCCGTACTTCCTGGCCAAGAATCTCGGCCCCGCCGCCCGGCAGCGAACCGAGTCCGGCCTGTTTCAGCTCACGGATCACCTCGCGTGGTGTCTGTCCGGTCAGGCTGGCAAAATAGTCGATCTCGACCGCGGTGAACGCCTTAATGTGCAGCTGCGGGCAGTCGGCGCGGATTGCGGCGAGCATTTCCAGGTAGAAATCGAACGGCAGGTCCGGATGCAGACCGCCGACCATATGCAGCTCGGTCGCGCCGGCATCGACGGCCTCGGCACATTTTTCGAGGATGTCATTCAGGGCCAAAGTATAGCACCCCTCGTCTTCGACCCCCTTGGAAAAAGCGCAGAAGGTGCAGCGGTTCACGCAGAGGTTGGTGTAATTGATGTGCCGGTTGGTATTAAAATAGACCCGGTCGCCGTTCAGCCGGGTATTGGCCAGCGCCGCCAGTTCGCCGATGGCGAGCAGGTCGTTGCTTTCGAACAGCGTCAGCGCCTCGGCATCGGAGATGCGGGCGCCGGATTCAATTTTGCCGCGAATGCCTTTGTACAAATCTTCCATTTTTCAATTCACTCATTGATCAGCCAGCACGAAGCGGGCTGGCGACAGAGTCTATTCAGTTGTTCCCCAACGTTTAAACAATTGATGCTCGATCTGCAAGCTGTCGAGCACCTTGCCGACGACGAAGTTGACCATCTCTGCAACCGATTGCGGACGCTGGTAAAACCCCGGCATGGCCGGCAGGATATGCGCTCCGGCCCGCGACAGACGTAGCAGGTTCTCCAGGTGGATCTGGTTGAACGGGGTTTCGCGCGGCACCAGGATCAGCTCGCGGCGCTCCTTCAATGCCACATCGGCGACCCGCTCCAGCAGATTTTCCGACAACCCGGCAGCAATCCGGCCAGCCGTTCCCATCGAGCAGGGACAAATCACCACGGCATCCGGCGCCGCCGTTCCGCTGGCGACCGGGGCAAAGAAATTGTCCAGAGCGACATGCGCAAAGTGCGGATGCGCGCGAAAATAGCTTTGCAGCGCCGCCGAACGCTCGGCGAAAGCTTCCGGCAACTCAAGACCGGTCTCAAACTCGGTGACCTGGCGTCCGGCGTTGGTCAGCAACAGGGTGACTTCACCCCCCGCTGCCAGCAGCTCCTCGACCAGCCGCAGGCCATAGACGGACCCGGAGGCTCCGGTTATACCGACCACATAGTGACTCATGCCTTTATCCTAAACCAGGGCGTCGACCAGGGCGAAGAGAAAGATGGTGACGCTGATATAGCCATTCATATTGAAAAACGCCGCATCCAGCCGTGACAGGTCATCAGCCTTGACCAACAGGTGCTCATAGATCAGCAAGCCGGCCACCACCACGACTCCAAGGAAATACACCCAGCCCAGCGGGGTGCCGACCATCAGCAGCAGCAGCAACAGGACCATGATGATATGAAAGACCCTGACCAGGCGAATCGCACCGGCCGCTCCGAGCTTGACCGGGATCGAATGCAATCCAACCTCGCGGTCATATTCGAGGTCCTGCAAGGCATAGAAGATATCAAACCCGGCGACCCAGAACAGCACCGCCAGCCCCAGGGCGATGACCTGCCAGGAGACCATCCCGAGCAGCGCAATATAGGCGCCGATCGGCGCCGCGGCCAGGCAGATGCCGAGCACCACATGGGCGTAGGCGGTAAAGCGTTTACACCAGGAGTAGAGAACTAAAAAGAACAAGGCCACTGGCGCCAACTTGAAGCAGAGCGGGTTGAGCATCCAGGCGGCCAGGAGCAGCAGGGCGAACGAACCGAGCACAAACAGCCAGGCTTCCAGCAGCGAAACCTTGCCGGACGGAATATGCCGTTCGGCGGTGCGCGGGTTGGCCGCATCGATGCGGGCATCGATGATCCGATTGAGGCCCATGGCGCCGCTTCGGGCGCCGACCATCGCCAGGCAGATCCAGAACAGCTGGCCGAAACCCGGCGACACTTCCGCCTCAAGACTCGCCAGGATCACCCCCATCAGGGCAAAAGGAAAGGCAAAGATCGTATGCGAGAACTTGATCATCCCCAACAGATCGCTGATTTTTCCCAGGGGCGGGCTCGTTTGCATCGGATTCCTCGACAAATGGATGTACGGTCCGCAGTTTACAACGCTGACGTGACTGGGACAAGCAGAACCGCGTCACTCTTGACAAAAGCCCCATCGGGGAGGGTTGCTGAAAGCGTTGCTTCATCACTATAATGAAGTGAGAGGGGGTACTCCATCCGCCGCAAGCGGGCCAGGGAGGCTACCATGACAGGAGAAGAGATCAGAACCGCTATCAACCTGCAACTGGACAACGACACCCAGTTCATCAAGTGGTGGCGCAAGGAAAACGATTTTGTCGATTACGAACTGATCGACAAGTTTCTCGGCCGCCTGGAGGAAGGTCAGACCTTCAGCGGGTTCGAACTGCTCGACCTCGACCAGATGCTCGAGGTCATGCAGCGCTGGCCGTCCGTCAGGGTCACGCTGGAACACCGGACCCATGGCGATTTCATCCATTGGGAGCATCAGGAACATGGCCGCGCAACGGTCGAGGAGCTTCCCTATTCGGCTGCTTCGCTGATGCACATCTTCGACCGTGAGACTCGGGGCGACACGATCCAGTAATCTGACCCCTGGTTCAGGTCAGAGTTTGTCGATCCCGTACTCTTCCCAGCGCCGTTCCACCTGCCGCCGGGTCTTGTCGTCCAGCTTGACTGCCGGAGGCCAGGCGCGCTTCTTCCCTTCGTCCGGTCCTTTGCGGGTCGCGTCGATGCCGATGCGTGATCCACCAATGACCACGTCTCGGTTGGGGTCTAGATGATTAATCGTTCGCCAGAAGCTCTCGGCGAGATCCTGAATTCTGACATCCTGGTCAAGAATCACCAGCAGCCGCGAACCACGCAACATCCCCCGCTCCCAGAGTTCGTGGATGATCCGTCGACCCTGGCCGGCCTCCTCTTTGCAGATCGAAACCAGGGCGCAACCATGAAATATCCCTTCCACCGGCATGTTCAGGTCGACAACCTCAGGGTGGTCGGCCTGGATCAGTGGCAGGAACAGCCGCTCGGTCGCCTTGGCCAGGTAACAGTTTTCCATCGGTGGCCGGCCAACCACGGTACAGGGGTAGAGGGCGTCCTTACGGTGGGTAATGGCCGTCACCTGCATGACCGGTGCCGGCTCCAAAGGCGCATAATAGCCGGTGTGATTGCCAAACGGGCCTTCCGGCAGGGTCTGGTTCGGCAGGACATAGCCCTCGATGACAAATTCGGCCCGGGCCGGGACCTCGAGATCGGACGTCAGACAGCGGGCGGTTTCAATCGACTTCTGCCGTAGGTAGCCGGCAAAGGCGGTCTCCTCGATGCCAGGCGGCAAAGGCGCCGTCGCGGTGTAGGTCAGGACCGGGTCGCCGCCGAGAACGATCGCAACCGGCATCGGCTTACCGCGGGACTGCCAGGCCGCAGCGTGACGCGCTCCGTCAGACATCTCCCCCCAGTGCAGCCCGAGCAGCTGCGGAGCGAAAAGCTGTGCTCGGTACATGCCGCAGTTGTCGCGGCCGGTCGCTGGGTCACGGGTGAAGACCATCGGCATGGTCAGAAACCGGCCACCATCGTGCGGCCACGATTTAAGAGCCGGTATAATCGAGATGTCGGGCCGTTCTTTTTCGACCACCTCCTGGCAGGGCGGGTTAGAAATCAGGCGTGGCAGCCAGAGCGGGTTTTCGACGAGTTGCCAGAGTTTTTCCTCGCCGCTCCCCCCATCGATTGCCTTCAGATCAGCCGCCAGTCGATCAGCCTGGTATTGGACATGATCGGTCCAGAGTGCCCAGGCGGTGCGCTGCCGGGACCCGAACAGATTGGTCAGCACCGGAAATTTAGCACCCCGGACCTTGTTGAACCGCAGCGCCTTGCCGCCGCCCGTTTGCTTGCAGACCCGATCGGTAATCGCCGCGATCTCCAGCAGCGGATCGACCTCAACGTCGACCGTTGCCAACTGATCACTCTCCTCGAGCAGGTCGAGAAACCCCCTGAGGTCCTTGATGGAACGTCTCAGCATTGCCATCTCGTCAGCCTCGTTCAGGTGAACTCATTGCCCCCAGCCGCCGCCACCGGGAGTTTCGATCACGATGACATCATCTGCCGCCGCCTGGAAGGAACACTTGCCCGGCAATTCTTCACTTTCAGACCCTGTCATGCGCTGGTTACGGCCAACGCTGCCGGGTGAACCGCCGCGCAAGCCATAAGGCTCGGTGACGCGACGATCAGTCAGCAAGGTGACCCGGGCATCGGCCAGTAACCGAATTGCCTTGACCACCCCCTCGCCACCCCTGGCACGACCGGTCCCTCCGGAACCCTTGCGGAGTTGGTAGCGTTCGATGCGCAACGGGTAGGCATGCTCGAGCGCCTCGACCGGAGTGTTCAGGGTGTTGGTCATGTGGCTCTGCAATCCCGACGCACCCGGGCCCTGCGGTCCGCCGCCGCTGCCACCGGCGATGGTTTCATAATAGGCGAACAATCGCTGCCGGCGCGGGTCGTAACCACCAATGGTCAGGTTATTCATGGTCCCGCAACTTGCGGCCGGGATCTGCCCCGGCAAGGCC
>Ga0102953_1000371_pt1 | contig 31892 bp, 23 predicted proteins | sample SalPon2A_C_D2_MG_FD_78509 | JGI IMG/M metagenome (GOLD analysis project Ga0102953, IMG submission 78509) | Soil microbial communities from South San Francisco under conditions of wetland restoration - Salt Pond MetaG R2A_C_D2_MG | ecosystem: Environmental > Terrestrial > Soil > Wetlands | place... | reverse complement strand
GAACCCGGTCTTCCACCCACCGATTAAGATAAACCCTGTCCTTTTGGATGGGGTTTTGAGTTTCATCTTTTCATAGACCGGGTGAGAAGTCTACCCCTTGCGCAGCCAAGGGGAACCCGGTCTTCCACCCACCGATTAAGATAAACCCTGTCCTTTTGGATGGGGTTTTGAGTTTCATCTTTTCATAGACCGGGTGAGAAGTCTAAGCCCGGTTGGAGCCCGGGGGCCACCCCCCCTCCCCGGTTACAATGTAATCCGGGGTATTGAAAAAAGCAATCAGGGAGGTGGCCATTATGATAGAGTGATCCTGAACAAACCATAAGTTGTGGGGAATCCGGGTAGGGCAAAAAGATATGGAAACAAATAAAAAGAAAGTCGCTCCGTGTCCATGTTTCACCTCCACAAGGATCTGATTTGGCGAGTGGCTTTGAAGATGAATGAACTTTTAGTTCCGGCTATGGGGCCGTGCCCCCTCCCCGGATACAATAAAAGCCTGCGAACCGAAATATGCAATCAGGCAGGAAAAGGGCGATACTGTTCGCCTTAGCGGGTAGCCTTATCAACCAGGACTCGATCTTGCCGGTTAGCCAATTCCCAGGCGGTATAAAAGATCAACCTGGCCCGTTTGGCAAGTAGGTCATAGTTGATTTTATCCGGGGTGTCCGTTGGCCGGTGGTAGTCTGCATGCGTGCCATTGAAGTAAAAGATGATGGGAATATTGTTCTTGGCAAAATTATAATGATCACTGCGGTAATAGAATCGGTTGGGATCGTTTTCGTCATTGTAGGTATAGTCCAGTTCGAGTTGAGTATACTTGCGGTTTACCGCCTCCGAAAGACGATGCAGTTCTGAACTTAATTTATCCGACCCGATCAGATAGACGTATTCCCTGCTGCCCTGGCGTTTTGGATCCGTACGGCCGATCATATCGATATTCAGGTCGGCCACAGTCGCGGAAAGCGGAAAGATGGGAGAGACATCGGTATAGTATTGAGAGCCCAGCAACCCTTTCTCTTCTCCTGTCATATGAAGGAAAACCACAGATCGCACCGGCCCGTGGCCAGCTTTTGCCGCCTGTTCAAAAGCTTCTGCAATCTCCAGCATGGCCACCGTTCCCGATCCGTCGTCATCCGCTCCGTTATTGATCTTCCCATCGTCACTAATCCCTATATGATCCAGATGGGAGGATATGATCAGGTATTCGTCGGGTTTCTTGGTTCCCTTGATGATGGCTGCCACGTTCTCTGAATCAATGGCTTCATTCGTGCTTTCTATATTAAAAGAGATATGGGCAGGTAACAAACGGGGACGGTTGTCAGTTACAATCCCGGGATCGATCTCCCGGACCAGGTTCTCGCGCAAGACTATAAGCGGGGGAAGGGTATCACCTGCTTTTAGGCTCATACTTCCTTCATCATTGGCTGACAGGAAATCAAAAGCCCGCCGGTATTTGTTGTAATTGGCGGGGTCGAAATACAGGATAGCCCTGGCACCTTTCCCAACCAGGATGTCAGTTTTCTTGTCGACTGATTCCGCCAGACTGCTCCATACCGAACTCCTCCGGTCGCCCGAAATTACGTAGGTGCCATCGGGATTCACGGGCTCGCCAGCCTTGATCAGAACCACTTTTCCCGTTACATCTAGGTCCTTATAATCGGAATACGATTCGTCTTCAATTCCGTAACCTGCATAAACGACTTCTGAAATATCGCCCTGAAAAGGGGAAAATGCGAGAAAGTCATCTCCCTGGGAGAAGGAATTTCCACCTGCAATGAGGTATCCAGTTGGTACATGGGCAATCTCCAGCGGTACTTTCTGAAAATAATCCCCGTTCGCCTGTGCGGCCGGGATCCCCAGTTTTCGGTATTCCGCCCGCAGGTATTCAACGGCTTTCTTCTGCCCGGGGGTTCCGGTTTCCCTTCCTTCGAATTCATCTGAAGCGTACGTATATAAATGCTCCTTTAATTCGCCTTCGGTGATGGTATTTGCGAAAGCTACCGGTCCTTCATCGGATACCCTGGCCGGTTGGGAAGTCTGCTTTTGTGTGGCATTGCAGGCCAGGATGAGGCCGAAGAAGGCCAACAGGATTTTTTTCATCAATGTTTTGTTTATGAGAATAAAATTCCCCAAAAATAAGTAAAAGATTACGAACATTCTTCCTAACCGGTGTGGAAAGGAATTAAATCCCTGCCAGCATTCTATTTAACCAATTTGGGGCTGTTCTAAAAGAAGTGTAATTTGCAGGAATAAACAGAAACCTATGGAATTTCGTTGGGAGGGGGTGATGCCGGCTATGACCACGGCCTTTACCCCGGGGGACGAACTGGACCTCGAAACGTTTAACCGCAATCTCATGGCCCAGGTGGAAGCCGGGGTCAGTGGGGTCATCCTGGGGGGTACCCTGGGTGAGGCCAGCACCTTGAAGGAGCAGGAAAAGGAAGTACTGATCCGCAATGCCGTGGAAAAGGTCAGGGGAAAAGTACCTGTAATTTGCAATATAGCGGAACAATCAACCAAAGCAGCGGTACGCGCTGCTCAGGCCGCCGAAGGACAGGGGGCCCGGGGCCTTATGCTGTTGCCTCCCATGCGATATAAGGCCACCGACCGGGAAGTAGTGGCTTATTTTAAAACCGTGGCAGGGGAGACTTCCCTCCCCATCATGATCTACAACAATCCCGTGGATTATGGCATAGAAGTAACGTTGGATATGTTCGAAGAACTTTTAAAATGCCCCAACATCGGGGCCGTTAAGGAGTCAACCCGAAATATTTCCAATATCCATGGGATCAAAACCAGGTTCGGGGAACAATTGCGCATCCTCTGCGGAGTGGATACCCTGGCCCTGGAGAGCTTCCTGCTGGGAGCCCACGGGTGGGTAGCCGGCCTGGTGTGTGCCTTTCCAGCAGAAACCGTGGCCATCTATGAGCTGTACCGGGCAGGCCGACTGGAGGAAGCGCTCTCTATCTACCGTTGGTTCATGCCCTTACTCGAATTGGATTTGAGCCCGCAATTGGTGCAGAATATTAAACTGGCGGAAGTGGCCACCGGTTTGGGAACTGAAAATGTACGTCCGCCAAGACTGCCATTGGCAGGGGATGCCCGGATGAAGGTGCTTGCCCTGCTCGAGGAGCGCCTGGCCTGCAGGCCGGCCTTACCGGATTTCCACCAACATAAGGCGGTGGCCAAGTAATTAATTTAAAAGAGAAACGAATTCATGCTTACTGGAAAGAATTTTATAGGAAATAAACCCGCTGCCAAAGGCAACAAAAAATACAGGACATTCAACCCGTTGTTAAACCTGGAAAACGAAACTACTTTTTACGAAGCGACCCCGGCGGAAATCGACGAGGCGGTTGCCCTGGCCCAGGCTGCCTTCGGGCCGTATTCCCGAAAATCCGGAAGCGAAAGAGCTGCCTTCCTGAGGGCCATTGCCGATGAAATCCTGGCCCTGGGCGAACCTTTGATCACAACATACTGCTCGGAAACCGGTTTGCCGGAAGGACGGGCCAAGGGGGAAAGGGGCCGTACCATGGGACAATTGAAGGCCTTCGCCGACTTGCTGGAAGAAGGCTCATGGGTAGGCGCTACTATCGACAGGGCCCTTCCCGAACGGGAACCCATCCCCAAACCCGACCTGCGGAAGGTGATGGTGCCGCTGGGACCGGTGGTGGTTTTCGGGGCGAGTAATTTTCCCTTTGCCTTTTCCACGGCAGGAGGGGATACGGCCAGTGCTCTGGCTGCTGGGTGCCCAGTACTTTTAAAGAGCCATCCGATGCATGCAGGCACCAGCGAAATGGTAGCCACGGCAATCCTGAAGGCCGCAGCATCCACCGGGATGCCGAACGGCGTATTCTCACACCTGAATAGCAGTGGGATCGAGGTAGGGCAGCAGCTCGCCAGGCATGAAGGCATCGCTGCCATCGGATTTACAGGGAGCCACCGTGGCGGAAGGGCCCTCTTTGATCTTGCCGCCAAACGCAAGACACCCATCCCAGTATTTGCCGAGATGGGAAGTATCAACCCCGTGGTCTTCTTGCCTGAAGCCCTGGAAGAGCAGGGTGAGAGCTGGGCCCGGAACTATGCGGGGTCTATCACCCTGGGCAGCGGCCAATTTTGTACGAATCCCGGCCTACTCCTTGGAATTGCAGACAAGGGCCTGGACAACTTTATGAAAAAGCTTTCATCCGAGATCCTGTCGATAGCGCCTACGAGCATGCTGCATCCGAATATCCAGGGAGCTTTTGAAAAGGGCAAACAAGCGGCTGCCGCACAGGAACAAACAAAGGTTCTTGCCGATTACCGGGAGGAAGTGGAAGCCAATTTTGGCCGCCCACTCGTGCTGGGTGTTGAGGGCGAAACCTTTTTGGCCAATCCGGCCTTGCACCAGGAAGTATTCGGACCTTTCGCCCTGGTGGTCAAATGCCGTGATAAACATCAGTTGCAGGAAATCCTGTCTGCACTGGAGGGGCAGTTAACCGGAACCATCGTGGGTACACAAAAAGAATTGCCTGCGTATACCGAGGTTACAGAGGCCCTGAAAGGAAGAGTAGGGCGCCTAATTTTTAACGGTGTCCCAACCGGCGTGGAAGTTACGGCTGCGATGCAGCACGGAGGCCCCTATCCCGCGACGACAGACAGTCGGTTTACTTCTGTGGGGACACATGCCATCAACCGATGGGTGCGCCCGGTAAGTTTTCAGGATTGCCCGGACAACCTCTTGCCTGATGCTTTGAAAAACGCCAATCCACTGGGTATCCTGCGGATGGTGGATGGCGAAATGACCCGTTCATCTCTATGAAATAATACATGGCAACACATGAATTCCGCTGTATAGATGGGCACTGTTGCGGCAACCCTGTGCGGGTCGTGGCCAGCGGGGCCCCTGATTTACAGGGTTCCAACATGAGCGAAAAAAGGCAGCACTTCCTGAAGGAATACGATTGGATCCGCCGGGGCCTTATGTTCGAACCCAGGGGGCACGACATGATGAGCGGGAGCATTTTCTACCCGCCCACCGACCCTAAAAACGATGCGGCCATCCTCTATATCGAAACCAGCGGATGCCTGCCCATGTGCGGGCATGGCACCATAGGCAGCATTACGATCGGTATACAGGAAGGGTTAATTCAACCGACAACCCCGGGGCAGGTGCGGCTGGAAACACCGGCCGGACTGATCCTGGCTGAATACGGGATGGAAGGGCAGCGGGTAGCCTGGGTACGATTCACGAACGTACCATCCTACCTGGCGGCGGGGGAGCTTACCGTCCACAGCCCGGACCTCGGCGATATCCACTTTGATGTGGCGTATGGAGGTAATTTCTATGCCATCATTGATGAACAGGACAACTTTCCCGGGATTTCAGAATTTACAGCCGGGGAGTTAATCAGGCTCAGCCAGGCGTTACGCCCCCCTATCAACCTCCAGTATCCGGGCCGGTTTGTACACCCGGAAGACCTCTCCATCCGGGATGTCAGCCATATTATGTGGACCGGGAAACCGCTATCTGAAAAGGCTACCGCCCGGAATGCGGTTTTCTATGGAGACAATGCCATTGACCGATCGCCCTGCGGTACCGGAACATCGGCTCGAATGGCCCAATGGCATGCCCGGGGCTGGCTCAGGCCGGGCGAACCATTCATTCACGAAAGCTATATCGGGTCACAATTTGTAGGGCGAATTGAAAAATTAACCACCCTTGGAAATTATGAGGCCATCATTCCCAGTATCCAGGGGTGGGCCCGGGTTTACGGTCATAATACCCTTACTATTGAAGATGATGACCCCTTCGCCCTTGGGTTCCAGGTATTGTAGCGGTCTTGCGCCCCGTTCTGTTCCTGTCCAATTCTTCCATTTTCTCCCCGATCCGATAGCCGATTTTAAAGATTACGCCATGGCATACCCCCTTTTGAGCTGTATGTACTTGCTGAAGAGCAGGAACAGGGCACCGCAGGACAGCCAGGCCGGCAGGGTCACAAAAGACAGGAATACCCCGTAGTGTACCGAGATAAAATAAAAGACACCAAAACTGATCGCCCAGGAAAAAAATACCGCCGGATTGTAGTCCAGGCCGGATTTCTCGGCATAATTGGTCACTATACCCGCCTTTGAGGCGAAGAAATGTTCAAAGACAATTATAGCTCCGAAAGGCGCCAGGATAAAGCCATATAGGGCCACAAAATCAAGTAATTTCATGGCAAAAGCCGGGAAAAGGCCTGCGAGGGTAGCCACCGTACCAGCCAGGATGGTCACCCAGAAGGTGGAAGCTTTCGGGATAACTGCCTGGAAGGCCAGCCCGGCCCGGTAGATGGTTGGATTGGCGGTGGTCCATCCGGCGAGCACCACGGCAATGATCCCAAATACCCCAAGGGCGTTGTAAGCCAGCGGGCCCGGTGCAACCGGAGGCGCTTCTCCAGAAGAGAGGAAGGCCTGGGCCTCCGGAGAACGCAGGTAAACCGCATATAGCAGGGCCGCGGCGATCCATGCCATATAGTGGCCTACATACATGCCCGCTGCCGTGGTCCACCCTGAATTCTTATTTTTAGCAAAACGGAAAACGGAAAGGTCAGACATGCCAATATGCATGGCGGCATTGGCAAACCAGGACCAGATGACCACATGCCAGAAGGTATATTTGATCTGCCCCGGGAAGGGGTCGGACCCGTTGCCCCAGATGTCCCAGAATCCTTTGAAACTAGTTACACCCAGCTGATTCAGGGCTACGATCCCACACGCCAGGAAAGCCAGAACAATAAGGGGCGACATCCAGTTTGCCGCCCTGGAGACCATGTCGTATCCCTTGGAAGCAATCAGGGAAATGAGTGCACCAACGGCAAGGACCACCAGGACCCAGGTGAGCCCGTTGGGGGTGGTGTCTGTAAGCTTGGGCATCTCCATATCAAAGGGGATTCCCACGGCTGTGGCAGAGACGGTTATCATCGCCCCGGCAAGGAAACAGAAAAGGATCCCATTGGCCAGGTTGTAGCCGATCACCAGTTTTTTGCCGCAGATTTTCTCCAGCTGGTAATAAAGTGTCAGCCGGTGCTTTACCGCGATCTCGGCGGTGAGGAACCGCCAGCTCAGGACGGCCAGGAGATTCCCCAACAGCAGCCCGATGATCAGGTCGAATGCGCTTACCCCGGCGGTCAGGAACAAAGGGCCAATCGTAAATTCGGTCCCTGCAGCATGCTCTCCTGCATACATCCCGAGGAAACTCTTCCAGCCTTTAAGGTTGGAAGCCGGGACGGGCTGCCTTTCGAATTCTCCTCCGGCTATTTGTTCAATGTCTTCCTGGATATTATATTCGGTCATGCGGTTGCTATATTTGATGTAAAACTTTAAATAATAATTCTATTATGCTAAATATCAGCTAATTCAATCAATTTCTAAAGATTCTGGTTCCCTTAGGGAAAACAAAGACTTCAGGCCATTCGCATCCACTGAAGTTTTGGATATGGCCAGGGCTGCTCCCAGGGCAGATCCCATGGAAGCATCCGCGATCTGTAATTCCATTTCGGGTAAAAGATAAGCCAGCAAACCGGTATAATGGTCATTTTTGGCGAATCCCCCGTCGACAAATATGTGCCGAACGGGTTGCTCCCTGGCCAGGAACCGGATATTGGCACATTGCCAGCGAACCAACTCCACCATCAGGTAATGGTAGGCCTCCTCAAAGCTATGGAATGGAAAAGCCTGTTTCGATGAGATCTCCGGGTTGCCCAGGATTTGAAAATAGGATCGGCCTGTATTTTGGCGGAGGATCTTCCTGTATAATTCCGGATCCACGCCCACAGAGTGGTGGCTTTCCGTGGGTGCCCCATAGAAATAGGCCAGGCGGGTTATTTGGCGTTCATAGGTGTGGCCCAGGAAGATTCGGGAAGCGGCAACCGGCTTCCCGTCGGGCTGCAGGTAATACAGGCCATCATTTTCCAGCAGGTACGGGTCGGGCCGCTCAAACGCATTGGGGTTCATGCAAACGCTCCAGGTGCCGGTGGAAACCAACAGGAACGGCTGCGGGTGGCCGTGCAAATAAGGCAGCAGGGAGGCAGAACTGTCATGGATACCAACCCCTAAACGGATCGTTTCCCCAGATAGTTTCACCCGGGTTGTTGTTGCTGTTGAAGGCATGATGGGGGCAAGCAGGGATTCCAGCCCTTCCTGCTGTACCCAGCTGTGGTATGTTTTCTCCCCGAAATCCCACAAACCTGTGTGACACCCCAGGCTGGTGTAGTCACTCGCCTTTTTGCCGCTGAAACAATAGCTTAAGTATTGAGGGAGGTGCAGGCTGGTGTGGATCCTTCCAAAGAATTCCGGCTTATAGCGTTTTAACCAGTATAACTGCAGGCCCGAATTCAACATGCCTTCGGGGATGGCCCCCGTTTTTAAGGCAAAGTCCTCCACAGGTCCGTAATTTTCCAGGAAGGACTCAAGGACGAAGGCTGGGAGGGGTTTGGTATAGTCGTAAACCGGGGGCAGGGCATCCCCTTTGGCATCCAGGTGTACCAAAGTGGCGCCATAGGCGGAGAAATTGAGGGCTTCAATCTGGTATTTGCCGCCTTCCGCAGTCCTACGCAGGACCTCCTTTTCCCATTGCGCGAGGGCGGGGAGATTTTCACAGGGATATCCGTCTTCGTCCTCCAGGGAGGGCAGGGTGATCTCTTCACGGTGGACGGGCTGCAGGTTTCGGTCAAAAAGAAAGAATTTTTTGTTCGTTTTGCCGATATCGAAAATTGCTGTTACCCGTTCCCGCATGTCGTATTATTAAAGCCCGGTGGCTACTGAATCCGTTCCGCGTTCCCGGATCAGTTGGTTGCGAATTCCCAATTGGCGGTAGGCGCGCAAAGGGTGCAGGGCAGCGCCCTGGTCCAGTCGGGATTTTTCCAGCAAGGGCCTCACATCGGTGCGATAGGCCTGCTGCAGGATCTCCTGGCACTGTACCACATCGTGCTCCAATTGGGCTTCCCTTAAGGCTGGCTGATCAATCAACAGGGCTTTGGCAAAGGATTCCAGGATAGCCTCCAGAGACTGGAGCAGGTCTTCCAGGGGATCCTTGATATTGTGACTGGCATCTATCATCCAGGCCGGGTACGGGTTTTTGGGGTTGTTGGCCATGCCATACACCAATTCGTTGAAGATAAGGAACAGGGCATACGGTTTTATGCTGCCCACGGTAAGGTCGTCATCTCCATATTTACTATCGTTGAAATGGAAGCCTCCCAACTTCCCCTGCAGCATCAGGGTGGCGACGATCTGTTCTATATTGGTGTTGGGCAGGTGGTGCCCGAGGTCAACCAGGGTATAGGCCTTGGGGCCACAGGCGTTGGCCAGCATAAAAGAGGTACCCCAATCCTGTACAACCGTGCTGTAGAAATTCGGTTCGTAGGGCTTGTACTCGATAAATAGTTTCCAGTCGTCAGGCAATCCCGCATAGATCTCTTTCAGGCTTTCCGTCGTCAGCCGGAGGGCTTGCTGAAAGTTGGATTGCCCCGGGAAGTTTGCACCATCCGCCAACCATAAGGTGAGGCTTTTGGAACCCAGTTTCCGGCCAATATCAATGACCTCCAGGTTGTGTTGTATAGCCTGCTGACGGGCCGCATCATCCGTATTGCTCAGCGATCCGTAGCGATAGCTGATACTGGCATCCTTCTGATCCTGGAAAGTGTTGGAATTGACCGCGTCGAATACCAATCCGTGGGACCCCGCCAGTTCGCGAATGGCCTCGAAGTCTTCCGGCACATCCCAGGGGATATGCAGGGAAATGGCCCCGGCAGTTCCGGTCAGCGCATGTAACAGCCCCACGTCGTCGATCTTTCCTTCGAGGTGGCCAGGTTCCCCCTGAAAAGAAAAGCGGCCGAAACGCGTTCCGCCGGCTCCCAGGGCCCAGCTGGGAATGGCCACCTGGAAATCTGAGAGCTTCGTCTCCAGGGTATCCACGTCTATGCCCTCCTTGTCCAGGCTATGGGTCAGGTGGTTGTACCGCTCCATATGGTCGGTAAGTTCCTTCTTATTGATTGATGCTATCTGGTCTTTCTCAAGCCGCATGGGTTCAGGGTATTTGCAGATACCCCTGCCGGCACGGGGATGACAGGGGTAGCATAGGAGTTAGGGTTTTCTTTTAAAATCATCTGCCTGGATTAACGAACAAAGGCATTGGCCATCCCGCCATCCACATTGATCATATTCCCGGTAGACTTGTCCAGGACCGCCACCAGGGCAAAAACCCCGTTCGCGATATCCGTGGGGTAAATAATTTCATTCATCAGGTTGCGGCTGGCATAGAATGCCGGAAGTTCCTCTACCTTTATTCCGTAGGCTTTGGCCCTTCCTTCTGCCCATTTTCCCTCCCAGATCTTGCTGCCTACAATGACCCCGTCCGGGTTCACCGTATTTACGCGTATCTTTTCGGGACCCAATTCGGCCGCCAGCAAACGCACCATATGTTGCTGTGCCGCTTTAGCCGTGCCATAGCCCACGTTATTGGGCCCGGCCACCAGGCCGTTCTTACTGGCAATACTGATGATATCCCCGCCCAGTGCCTGCTTTCGCATGATGGTGACTGCTTCCTGGGCCAGTTCAAACTGCCCTTTCACCAGTACATCCTGTAGCAGTTCCCAGTCAGCCTCGGAGGTTTCGCCCAGGGGTTTGGAAATAGCCAGTCCGGCGCTGTGGACCAGGATGTCCACCCCGCCAAATTCGAGCACTGCCTTTTGGAATGCAGCCCGAACGGATTCCCGGCGGGTAACATCGCAGGGTTCATAGGTAGCCACATCACGGTTATACCTGGATACCGCCTCTTTTAGGCGGTCTTCGGCAATATCGGTCAGCACCACATTGGCCCCTTCGGCAGCCAGCTTCTCGGCAATGGCCTGCCCGATACCCCCTCCGGCGCCGGTGACCAGGGCCACTTTGCGCGATAAGGGTTTTTCCTTTGGCATGCGTTGCAGCTTGGCTTCTTCGAGCAACCAGTATTCGATGTCAAAAGCCTCCTGCCGGGGTAAGGCGGTATATTCTGATATTGCCTCGGCCCCGCGCATGACATGGATGGCATTCACATAAAATTCGCTGGCAACCCGGGTGGTTTGCTTGTCTTTTGAAAAGCTGAACATCCCCACCCCGGGGTAGAGGATGATCACCGGGTTGGGATCCCGCATGGCGGGGCTATTGTCGTGTTTGCATTTATTATAATACGATTTGTATCCTTCCCGGTACTGTTCAAAAGCGGGTTCCAGCTTTTTAAGGACAGTCGGCGTATCGGCCAGGTCTTCCTCCGGGGAAAGTTCCAGTACCAGTGGCTGTATTTTGGTTCGCAGGAAGTGGTCCGGGCAGGAAGTACCCATAGGGGCGAGCCTGCGAAGGTGATGACTATTGATAAATTCCAACACCGTTTCAGAATCCGTAAAATGTCCGATCATGCGCTTTTCGGAAGAACACAGCCCGCGGAGCATGGGCAGGAGTTGGGCCGCCTTTTCTTTCCGTTGGTCTGCGGGGAGGGATTTTATTTTTTGTCCCCCGAATACCTTTCCGTTTTCCTTAATTTTTTTGGCGATGTATTCCGAAGCCATCTCAATCACTTCCAGGCTGTTGATATAGCATTCGTAGCTGGTGTCGCCCCAGGTAAATAACCCGTGGCTGCCCAAAACGATCCCCCGGATCCCCGGATTTTCTTCCAGGCATTTCTCCAGTTGCAGCCCCAGGTCAAAGCCCGGTCGCTGCCAGGGAACCCATCCCATGCTATCCCCCCATATTTCCCGGGTGATCTTTCTACTGTCTTTCGCCGCTGCAACAGCAATCAGTGCATCGGGATGCAGGTGGTCTATATGTTTGAAGGGCAACAGGCCATGCAGGGGGGTATCAATGGACGGGGCCCTGCTGTCCAGGTCATATATACAGTGATTGAACAAGCCCACCATCCGGTCTTCATCGTGAAGTCCCTCATAGACGTTTTTCAGGTCCCGCAATCGATCGGTGTACAGACCGGCAATCCCCGCCCGGGTCAGGGTCCCGATGTCTCCCCCCGAACCTTTGATCCACATCACTTCGACCTCCTCATTGGTCAGCGGGTCTTTCCCCAGGGTTTTACAACTGGTATTCCCGCCCCCGTAATTGGTGATCCGCAGGTCGGCCCCCAGGATGTTGGAGCGGTAGAGGAAAAGTGCCACCTGGTCATCACCCATGGCGAGTGCCTTTTCCTCGTCCCACAGATAGTCCACATATTGAAATGTTTTCGTGCCCATTCTAAGTATTTTTGCTATAATTACGGAGCTAAGGTAGCCCTTGCTTTTTTCTCAGGTGTTCTGTACTGTTCAGTACTGCAACGATATCCATATTTCCATGCTTGAATTTATAGATATTAAAGAACATTCCAAAGTACCTAAGTATAAACAAATCGTCGATTCTGTTTTATCGGCAATCGAAATGGGGAAAGCGAAACGGGGGGACAAGCTGCCATCGGTCAACGAACTGCTCATTGATTTTGATATTTCCAGGGACACCGTAGTGCGGGCTTACGACCAACTGAAAGATTCGGGTATCATTGATTCTGTGCCCGGGAAGGGATATTATGTCCGGAACGACAACCTAAAACTTAAAGCCAAGGTATTCCTCCTGTTCAATAAGCTCAGCACGCACAAGAAGATAATCTATGATGCCTTTTCCAAATCCCTGGGGCAAAAGGCCACCATAGACTTTTTTATCTACGAGAACAATTACCGCCATTTCAAGGAGCTTATCCGGTACAGCCAGGGCCGGGACTATAGCCATTATGTCATAATCTGCCATTTTGAGGAAGGGGGAGACGACCTGGTACATTTCCTGAGGGAGGAAATCCCACTCGAAAAACTCATCATTCTCGATAAGAGGATCGAGGCCATTGCCAACAGGGTGGGAACCATTTACCAGGACTTTGAAAAAAATATCTACGACGCCCTGGTGGAGTTAAACCCACAGCTAAAAAAGTACAGAACCATTAAAATGCTCATGCGGGAGCGTACCTACCACCCGAAAGAAATCAAAAAAGGATTTATCCGCTTCTGTGGGGAGTATGCCTATGATTTTGGCATGGTGGGGGAAATTGAAAATGAAACGCTGGAAAGTAACACCGTTTATATCAACCTGATGGAGAATGACCTGGTGCTGTTGCTGAAGAAACTGAACCAAACCAACCTGGCCCTTGGCAAGGACATTGGGATCATTTCATACAATGACACCCCTGTCAAAGAGATTTTAAGAGACGGTATCACGGTGATCTCCACTGATTTTCAAAACCTTGGCCAACAAGCTGCCGAGATGATCCTGGAGAAAAAATCCTTGCAGACAGAAAACCCGTTTTATGTCATCAGCAGGAATTCCCTTTAATCAGACCATTCCTTAAATAACCGGCATTTTTCCCTAAATAAAGCCGCCATCACCCCAGCATACAGAACAGTACAGAATGGGATTGCCTTAAGGGTTGTCTATCATTGTTTCTTACTGCAGCGCTGTATTCCGGGATATGACCCGATTTGTCGTCAATGTATGTTTTGCAGGCTTATTTTACGACCTTTAATGCAATAACCAATTTAAGAGGCAATGAAACCACTCCACCTTATCCTTTTCCTGGCCCTTTCCCTGCCGGTGCAGGCCCAACTCAGGGTAACCGACACCTATGTTGAAAACAAAAAATCACCGGCTGCCATTGTTTCCCCGCATCCCCGGTTTACATGGATCCTGGATTCGGATACCAGGGGTGCTGGCCAGACCGCCTACCAAATCCGCGTCTTCAACACTACTTCCGCCCTGAAGAAAGGCCAGGATGTGGTTTGGGATTCGGGGAAAGTCTCTTCCGAGCAATCTGTTCAGGTTCCCTACGATGGTCCGGCCGTGACCTCTGCTACGACATATTTCTGGCAGGTTCGGACCTGGGACCAGCGCAGCCGCCCTTCCAAATGGAGCGCCCCTTCCCACTGGCAAACGGGTCTTATTCATCCGGAAGAGGAATTCGTTGCCCGTTGGATCGTTCCCGGAATTGAGGAGGATACGGTTAACCGGCCCAGCCCTTATTTCAGGAAGGAATTTACCCTGTCCTCCAACGCAGCGGTCAGGAAAGCCACAGCCTATATAACGGCCCATGGGATGTACGAAGCAGAAATCAATGGCAGCAGAGTGGGGGATGCCTACCTGACCCCTGGATGGACCAGTTATAACAAGCGCATTCAATACCAGGTCTACGATCTCACTGACCAATTGCAACGGGAAAATGCCGTGGGGATAATCCTCGGGAACGGCTGGTACCGCGACTACCTGGCCTGGGGCGACAGCCGTGACCACTACGGTTCTGATATCGCCCTGCTGTTCCAGCTTAACATAGAATTTGAGGACGGCAGTACCCAGCAAATCGTTTCAGATGGCAGCTGGCTTTCAAATACCGGGCCCATCCTGAACTCCGAAATCTATGACGGGGAACTGTATGATACGCGCAGGGAACTGGATGGATGGTCCAGCCCGGGCTTCAAAAGCAGCGGATGGCTGGCCGCCAAAGAACGCGATTTTACCAAAAAGACCCTGATCGCCACCGAGAATGAGCCGGTGCGGAAACATGAAACTTTCCGGGTGGTTAAGGTTATTGAAACCCCTGAGGGCGACCTGGAGGCCGATTTCGGGCAAAATCTCGTCGGTTGGGTGCAACTCAATTATTCCGGCTCCGCCGGACAAAAAATAGAACTCCGGCATGCCGAAATACTGGACAAGGAAGGTAACTTTTATACAGATAATCTGCGGGCTGCCGAGCAACTGGTCACCTACATCCTCGATGGAGGGCCCAAAAGGGTCCTGGAACCCCATTTTACCTTCCAGGGGTTCCGGTATGTGAAGGTCACAGGCCTACGCAAGGAAGAAATCGCGGATGCGCTGACCGCAGTTACCCTATATTCGGATATGGAACCTACCGGGACCCTGACAACTTCCAATGAATTGCTGAACCAGCTGCAGCACAATATACAGTGGGGCCAAAAGGGGAACTTCCTCGATGTGCCCACGGATTGCCCCCAGCGTGATGAGCGGCTCGGGTGGACAGGGGATGCCCAGGCTTTCTTCCCCACCGCCGCTTACAATATGAATGTGAATAATTTTTTCGCCAAATGGCTGAAGGATGTGGCCGCCGACCAGCTCGAGAACGGGGCCGTGCCGTTCGTGATACCCAATGTCCTGGGGCCCGATGCGGCTGCCAGCGCCGGGTGGGCAGACGTGGCCACCATCATCCCCTGGGAAAGCTATGTGCTGTACGGCGACCGCCGGCTACTGGAAAATCAGTACCCCAGCATGAAGGCCTGGGTGGAATATATCCGCTCAAAAAGCAATAACTTTCTGTGGAATTCGGGTTTTCATTTTGGCGACTGGCTGTTCTACAGTCCGGATAACGACACGGACGGGCGGGCAGCAGTCACGGATAAATACCTCATCGCCCAGTGTTTCTTTGCGCATTCGACCCAATTGTTGATAAATGCGGCTACTGCCCTGGGCAAAGAAGAGGAGGTAAAGGAATACAGCCAATTACTGGAAAAAGTCAGGGAGGCCTTCCGCAACGAATACCTTACCCCCAATGGCCGGCTGGTATCCGGAACCCAGACGGCCTATGTGCTCGCCCTGCAATTTGATATGCTCCCAGCCGCACTGAGAAAGCAGGCTGCGGACAGGTTGGTTGAAAATATCCGGCGGTATGACAACCACCTGACCACCGGGTTTTTAGGGACGCCCTACCTGAACCATGTCCTCAGTGACAATGGGTATGACGATGTGGCTTACCAACTGCTGCTCCAGCAATCCTATCCTTCCTGGTTGTACCCGGTGACCCGGGGGGCAACCACCATCTGGGAACGCTGGGACGGGATCAAACCCGACGGCGATCTGGAAACCCCTTCCATGAACTCATATAACCATTACGCCTATGGGGCCATTGGCGACTGGATGTATCAAAATATTGCCGGGATCCGGGCCGTGGATTCCCATCCCGGGTATAAGGAATTTCTGATACAGGTGGTTCCAGGCGGTGACCTTACCGAAGCCCGGGGCAGCCTGAAAACTTATTACGGGCAGATTGAAAGTTCCTGGCGGGTTGCGGATGGGTCATACCGTCAGGAGGTTAGGGTACCGGTAAATACAATGGCCCTGGTAACCTTGCCTTTCGGGTCTGTCAATACTATCAGGGAATCGGGTTCCCCCCTCGCTCAAATAAAGGGGATCTCCATCCTTTCCCGGGGGGAGGGCTCCGTTCAGTTGCGCGTGCCCTCGGGAAGGTATGAATTTGAGGTACCCTTGTCCGCAGAATGACGGGCAGCCTAACTCAAATGCAAAATCAAACGTGATAAAACATTTAAAAATAATATCTAAAATACTGGAAGTAAAAATGACCAACGTATGGGTTAATCGTCTGATAGGTGATGCCCAGCCCGGGGTAGACAAAAAGATTACCTTTACCACCATGCCTTTTTACCAGGCCGATGCGGAATTATTGCCATCCGGGCTGCTGGGGCCGGTGAAAATTATTTCGGTTGAATGATGAACTATTGGAAATGAATAAAAATATGGAAGCTAAATGGATTTATAAAATCGTGGGCTGCTGTGTTTGCTTTTTGCTTGCATGGCCTTTATTATCCCAGGAGCCAATCCATCTCTACGAAGGCCCTGCACCGGGATCAGAGTCATGGGATTGGAGCGAAAAAGTGGCGGAGACACCGGGAGGCCGTATCATCTCGGATGTTACGGAGCCGGTGCTCCTTCCTTTTCCTGCACCCGATCCAACCGGTGTTGCGGTAGTGGTGGCCCCGGGGGGCGCTTTCCATGTCCTGGCCATTGATAATGAAGGGATCCAGGTTGCTAAGTGGTTGAATCAAAAGGGGGTTACGGTATTTGTTTTAAAGTATCGGTTAGTTCACCCCAATCCGAATAAACCGGAACACGACTTACGCATCCTCATGCAAAACAGGGATTATGCCACTCTCGACTCCATCAATGCCCCGGTGGTGCCCCTCGCCATGCAGGACGGGCTGAAGGCGGTGGAATATGTGCGCAACCATGCTGCCGGGTACAATATTGATCCTTCCAAAATCGGGCTGATGGGCTTTTCGGCCGGGGCCACACTGACCATGTCTGCGGTTTATAATGCAACCGATAAGGACTGCCCTAACTTCGTGGCACCCATTTACGCGTATGGAGGGGCCATCCTGGGTTCGGACGTTCCGCAAGCCCGTACCCCGATCTTTATAGCCGCGGCCAGTGATGACGAACTCGGATTTGCATCCCATAGCGCAGCTATCTACCTGAAATGGCTGGACGGGGGACAGCCGGCTGAATTGCATATCTTTCAAAAAGGCGGGCATGGCTTCGGGATGCGGGAACAAGGCCAGCCGGTGGATCACTGGATTGAGCTCTTTTATCACTGGTTGCAGGCAAATGGTTTTTGAGGCCGGCTGGGGAGCTCGTTTCCTCCTTTTCCGCCGGCCCTGTTTTCCGGATTAACCAACCATAGGACAACCTCAGAGACCGTCTGTGTTAAAGCTCCATGTCCAGCAGGGAAGACGAAAGGGATTTGCCGTGCTTATCCAGGGCCAGCGACCGGGTCACACCGCCTCCAAGGGCATCGTAGAGCACAAAATTTAAGGCGCCGAGCAATGGAAGTTCATAGCGCACAACCTCCCCATGGACAATTTCGCGGAAGTGGGCCTTTACCCGTTCGGCGGTAATTTGTTCAACCAGCCGGGGATAGTCTTCCTGCCGGTAGGCAATGAGCGATATGTTGGATATATTTCCTTTATCGCCGGTACGGGAATGGGCAAGTTTTCTAAGCTTCATCTCAGGTTTGGGTATAGTGATTCTTTATCCGGATCAGGGATTCGTCAATTAGTATGGATTGCACGGCCACCACTGCCTGTACCGATTTGGTCACCCCGCCACCGCCGGCAGGTCCGTTCGTGTACAGGGTTTCGATCTCATTCCCGATGGCGGCAGCGGTCTCGGGATCATCCGTCCGGCCAGCGACCCTCGCCCTAACTTCCCTGGGGCTTCCTTTGGCAAGGCGATTCCCGTAAAGCGAATTATACCCGATCAGGTCAAATCGGACTTCTCTGAATTCCTGTCCCGTGAGCCTGAACCTATCCCGAACGATCTCCAGGCCCAAACGGGCCCGTTCCAGGGCGCCTGAACCTCCGTAACTAATCTGTCCCTCACCGATATATCCGTCTTTGTAGCCTACCGAAACTTTCAGTTTTCCAGTCTTTGGCCGGCCCATGCCCCCTGTTACCTTGACCACATCCCTGGCAATTTCCTCCATGGTAACCCCTGTAAAATCGGCTATCACATCGGGGGTCAGGTAGTTTGCCGGGTCGTGAATCTCATAGAGTAATTGTTCCTTACAGCCTGGCAGGGTCACCTGGCCGCCGGTATCCTTCAGCTTGGTGATTGTAAAGTCACCTTCGGATGATGCCTCGGCAATCGGAAAACCCAACTGTGCCAGGTTGGGTACGTCTTTATAGCCGGGGTCGGCAAAATAACCCCCGGTGATCTGTCCGGCGCATTCCATAAGGTGTCCCAGCACGATTCCCTGTCCCATCAGCCGGTAATCCTTCATATCCCATCCGAATTCCCAAATCAGGGGTGCGGTGAATAACACAGGGTCGGCAACCCGCCCGGTGAGGACCACATCCGCCCCGTTCTCCAGGGTTTCCACCAGGGGCGCCGCCCCCAGGTAGGCATTGGCTGAAAGCAGCCTTCCTTCAAGTTTTGAAAGGGGAAGGCCGCTCTCCAGAAAACGGTAGTCACCTCCCTCTATGGCTTCCAGCACATCATCCCCCGTAACCGCAGCGATCTTCAGGCCTTTCAAACCCAGTTCCCGGGCTATGCGGGCTGTCTCTTCCATGGCCGCTACCGGGTTGGCGGCCCCCATATTGCTTATGATTTTTACCCCATTTTTATGACAAATCGGGAGCAGGGCTTTCATCCGTTTTACCAGCATAGGGTCATACCCAGAATTGGGATTACCTGCCTTTTGTTGTTGAGCCAGGGCGATGGTGCGTTCTGCCAGGCATTCGAAGATAAGGTAGTCCAAACGCCCATTCTCCGCAAGGGCCAGGGCCGGTTCGATGCGGTCTCCGGAATAGCCCGCGCCTGAACCTAATCGAATCGATTTTACGGATATTGATGCCATGCCTGGTTATTGCGATTCAAGGGATTGCCTGAAGTAGGATTCCCAAAGGCGCAATTGATTTAAGTCTGGAAGGGTACGGGTCTCCGTGTCGGTATCAAAGACCATCACCTTTGTTGAATCGGGTTCAAAGGGTTCCCATTCGGGAAGGCCGGTGCCATTTGGGTCGCCATTTCTGGCAAAGTTGGCCCAGTAAGCCGACATTTGATCTGCGATTTCACGGTCTGTGGGTTCCCAGGGCCTGTCCAGCGTATGCAGGTTATCATAAGCATAAACGATCTCCCCGGAATGAAACGCCCCGAAATCGTCAGCATGGCCATGGGCCGGTAGCCTGTGGTTAAAATTGTATACGAACACATCAGACCCCGGGAGCTTGCTCTGGAACCCGGCCCAGGCGAACCCCTGTACCGCAAAAATTTCATCCCTGCTCATCTTCCTCTGGGATCGTTTCACTTCCTCAGTCGTGGCGTGGGGATAGGCAGCCAGGAAGTCCGGGGCGAGGTCCCCAAACCGCGTCCGCACGGACTGTTCGAATTCTTCCGGGTTCATGCTGTCCACATATACCAGGTCATCTGCGTTCCATCCGAGCAAGAGCGGGACAGTAGCTTGTTCCTGTTGTTCGTATGCCCGGTAAATACTTTTTAGGATTACATACCCGTCGACTATGGGTGATGAAGTTCCCCCGCTGGCCTGCAGGAGGGTATTTGCCGGAAGTGCGCGCAATTCGGCAACGGAAGCGCATTTCAGGCTTTCTGCAAGTTCGGTACCCGCTTTTTCCGCCCGTTTCAGCCCCTGTACCTGCCGCCCGGCGGCGCTGTAAAAACTTCCCCCACTCTCCGCTATCGCCCGGTTGAAAAGTCCCTTTGCCAGGGGAGAAACGGTGAGGTAATTGACCGCGAAAGCCCCGGCAGACTGCCCGGCAATGGTCACGTTATCCGGATCCCCCCCGAATGCGGCTATGTTTGCCTTTACCCAGTCCAGGGCCGCGATCATATCCAGCAGGGCGTAATTCCCCGAGCTATGCTGCTCGGATTCCCCGGTGAGTCCGGGGTGAGCCAGGAAACCAAAAATACCAACCCTGTAATTAAAAGTAACAAAGACCACATCTTTCCCGGCCATGGCCGCGCCGTCGTATATAGGGCAGCCAGCCCCTCCTGTGCGGAAGCCTCCCCCATATATATAAACGAGGACTGGCTTCTTCTTTTGGGGATTTAGTTCCTTTGTCCAGACATTCAGGTAGAGGCAATCCTCACTGATCGGACTCTCGGGGATCAGGAATTCGGAGGACCAGAACATAAACGGGGCTGGTTTGGGCTGGATGGGGCTGGGACCGAATTCTGTACACAATTTAATGCCCTCCCAGGAGTCTGCGGGTTGCGGGGGTCGCCACCGCAGGGAGCCTACAGGGGGAGCGGCAAAAGGGATGCCTTTAAAGCTCAGGATGTGGTTCTCATCCATGCGGCCCTTCACAAGGCCGTGGTCTGTGGCAACCTGGGGGTTTTGTGCAACCAGCAACAGCGGCCAAACGGGCGCCAGTAGCGAAAGAACAATTTTTTTCATCTATGACCGGTATTTATTTGCCTGTTAGGATCACTCTCTGATATCGGGTAAGGTTGGGGAATTGCCCGTCGGTGACCGATACAATAATATGAATATTTTCACCTGGTTTCAGGTCGTCGGGGATCCGAATGCGCGGGGAAGGCATAAAGGGGCGCAAAATATCTACCGTACCGGGATAGGAATCTGCCTCCCCATACTGCCACCAGGAATAGCAGAGGGGATCGCCGTCAGGGTCCGATGCTTTGGCCGTGAGGGATACGGTTTCTCCCGGGCTCACCTCGAGGGTTGCCTCCTGTCCGAGGGACACCTCGGGCGGGTGGTTGGCTTCAGCATAGGGTTTCACACACCATCCAGCCCGTGCGGCGAACTCCAGTTGCAGTGCTTCCAGCCACCGGGTCTGTGGATAGGCCTGGTCCATTTGTTGGGTATATGGGTTGAAATCGGCCACCTTTTCCCCGTCCTCCCAGCGGTTTGGCAGGGAATCGGATTGTTGCAGGCGTCCACCCCAGCCCCCGTATTCGGGGTGCTCCAGGTTGTCCAGGCCCACATTTACCAGGTGGAAATAGGCCGGGGAATCCCCTTCGGAAATAAAATCATATTTCTCAAAACTGCCCCATGGGGTATCTTTCATCTTTTCCGGATCCCCATGGATATGCTCTTCATCACCTTCCTGTTTCTGGCCGTCCCCGTAGCTGTAATATTTTTTGGTAAGGGGGCCATGGTCATTGATTATGTTCGGTCCCATAAAGGCTCCTTCCAAATAGGGATGCAGGGCATCGGCCACCGCCCGTTTCCAGGGGTAGGCCAGGCACCAGAACTGGTGGGAATTGTAATATACCTTAACATCCGGCCATTGCTTCGAAATATAGTTGCGGTAAGTGGCATCCTGGTCCAGGATGGTATACAGGATGGCTTTCCCGCATACCTTTTGGTAAACCTCCTTCCATTGCCTGCTGTCCTTGTATTGATCTTCTATGGATTTCAGGGCGCGCGCGATGGTATTGGTGCCCCCCCAGACCTGCAGGTAAAGCGGCTCCATGTTATCGTCCAGGAGTTTCTTCTTAATAAAGTCCGATCCTTTTGTGTCCTTTTCCATTTCACCTTCAAAGTCGATATTCCCCACAAAGACAATGGATTTAAGGTATTCGGGCGTTGGAAAGCCGTCGGCATGGGTTTTGAGGGTGGGGTAGACCTTCCCGTATGCTTGGATCAGGTCTTGCATCCAGTTGGTGCCGGCCCAACGCAAGTCGGTCCGCGCGCCGTATAGATTTTTGGTCATTTCCATTGCCGAGGTAAAGAGGGTCCCTTTGCCATCCCCTTTGTAATGCCACATGGAACTGCTGTATACCAACCCTTCCAGACGGAATTCGTTTGACATCAGTAGCATGCGGATAAAGGAATCCACATCGTCGATCTCCCCGTCCGTGGTTACGATGGTCCTCGGTTTGCCCGGGCCGGAAACGGCAGGATAGCAATGGCATGCCAGGGTGAAAGTGGTGATAATTACGAAGATTGATTTTATCATTCCGGATGAATTTTATGGTTTACCTACTTAGGTGCCGCAATGACCTTAATTCCCCAGGATCCGAGGTCCAGGGTGCCATTTGCTTCCACGGCTGTTCCTGATAATAGTACCTTCATCATTTCAATTTCCTTCTCCAGCCAGTCATAGGGCATGTATTCGTCATAACAGGCAACCCCGTATAGCAGGGCATCTGGAGACAGGTCCTGTCCCACGCAGAAAAAAGGCTTACCCCAGGCGGCGACCAGGGCCAGGAGAGACCTTCTCCAAGGGCCGATCCCGTATCGGATGATTCCTATGCCAAATAATATGGAGGAGCAGCGCATATCTTTTTCTGATGCCGGGCCGGGCTGGTGTTTCATATGTTAGACTTATTATATTGCGATGGTTCCGATCAATACGGCAACTACAGTCATTACCAGGGTAGTTAAAAATGCATAAATAAATGTAAAACGTTGGTGCTCAGCCAGATCAACCTTGGCCAGTCCGATAAGCAGGAAGGTAGTGGCCGTTAACGGGCTTAACGGGAAGCCTGTGGTCATCTGCCCCAGCACGGCCGCCTGCCCGACTGTGATCGGGGCGATCCCCATGGAATTACCTACTTCCGACACAATGGGAAGCACTCCAAAATAAAAAGAATCAGGGTCAAAAACAAGGCTGAGCGGCATGCTGCACACGGCCATGATGAGGGGGATGAACCTGCCGGATGCCGCCGGGATAGAGTCGGCCATGGCCGTAGCCATCTCCCCGATCATCCCGGATTCCTTCATAATACCTGTAAATACCCCGGCAGCCAGCAGGATACTGGCCATGAGCAAAGCGGCCCTGGCATGGGCATCGATACGCGCTTTCTGTGCGTCGAGCCCGGGGTAATTGACCATTAGTGCCAGGATGGCGGCGATCATAAATATGAGTGCTGGCGCTGCTACCCCTGTGACCAGGAAACCGATGGTCGCGATGGTCAGCAGCACGTTGAACCAGAACAGTCGGGGTTTTCGCAAGGCCAGTTCTTTAGGGCTCAGATCCCGTCTATGCGCAATTGAATCGGCCGCTTCCTGTTTTGGGCCAAGCCGGCGGTATTCCTTTTTCCCAAGATACCAGGCGACACATAGCACGAAAAGGAGGCCGGCAAGTTGCGGGATCATCACAGGGGTGTAAAATTCGGTTATGTCAACTTGCAGGGCACTGGCAGCCCTGAGCGTTGGCCCGCCCCAGGGAACGAGGTTCATGGTACCTGCCCCCAGGGCAACAACGCAGGCCAAAACCCTGCGGTCCATCTCCAGTTTTTCAAAAAGGGGCAGCATGGCCGGCACCGCGATCAGGAATGTAACAGCCCCCGAACCGTCCAGGTGGACTATCATGGCCAGCAGGGCGGCGCCCACCGTAATCTTTCTAGGGTCGCTGCCCACCATTTTGAGGATGGCGTTGATGACCGGGTCGAACATCCCCGCATCTGTCAGGACCCCGAAAAACAGGATCGCAAAGACAAACATGGCCAGAACCGGGGCTATAGCCCTGATCCCGCTAAGGGCAAATTCGGCGGTTTCCCAGCCAAATCCGGCTATCAGGGCCCCGGCCACGGGTACTATGGTCAATGCCGACAAAGCGCTCAACCTTTTGGTCAGGATGAGCACGAGTACCAGCAACAGGATCCCGATGCCGGTTCCCAGGATCAAGGGGTGTATACCTTGTCGTGAAAGAGGTAGCGTGCATCCGAAGGCGCCTCTACGCTTTTGCTTTCCACGTTGAGTATCATTACCTGTGGATGGGCATCCGCGGCTTTTGCCGCAGGCCAGTTCGGAAGGCTGTCGCCATTAGGGTTCCCTGTTTTTACGAAATTGGCGAAATACGCCTGCATCGTTTCGGAAACGGTATAGTCATCTGGCGTCCAGCCGTAATCCGTTACCAGGGGCAGGTTGCCCATACAGTATTCTATTTCGCTTGCATGGGGTGCCCCTATAAGTGCAGGGCGTGGCGGGGTATCCGAATCCTTTTTTACCGTCCCGCCTGCCAGGCCCGGGGCCATGCTTTGATCCACCAGGGGCGGGCGGATCCTGCTGAACAGGTAGCGGTATACCGGTTGGTCGCTGTTCTTCCTGTGCAGGTCGAACCATTTCCAGGTGCTGTACACTATGAACCTGTCCGAAGCCAGGGAAGTGGCAGACCTCTCTACTTCCTGGGCAGTACCATGGGGATATAGCCCGAGCACCTCCTGGTATTTTTCAGGATAAGCCTCTTTTACCTTAGCTTCAAAGTTTTCGGGTGTATAGGCCTGTCCCTGCATAAACGCCATGCCCGGGATTTCTGCCGAATTCCAGCCAAGTAGCAGGGGCACCTGGGCCTGTTGCCCGGAACTGAAGATTTCCGGGAGCGATTTCGGGAGGAAGTATCCGTCGATCACCATAGGAAACCCGAAACGTTTGGATTCGTTATAGATTTCGTATATATCCCTGGCCGGCAGTTTACGTAATTCCGCAATGCCCGAATAGCCCGCCTTTTCTACGAATTCCTTTCCTGTTTTTTCCGCCTCCTTCAGGGGAACGGGTACCATGGTGGGATTGATAGCAGCCCCGCTCTCCCCAATGGCACCGGCAATCAGGTCTTTAGACAATGGCGAAGCCATCTGTGCGCTTACGGCAATGGAACCGGCAGATTCTCCGGCGATGGTAATTTTACCCGGATCCCCCCCGAAGGCCGCGATGTTGTCGTGTACCCATTGGATGGCTGCCTGCTGGTCCAGGGCGCCGTAATTGCCGGATGCCTTGTAAGGGGCTTCCGCACTCAAGTCGGGATGTGCCAGGTAGCCAAAAATATTGAGCCGGTAATTGCTCGTTACCACGACCATGCCTTTCTTGGCCATGCTCTCGCCATCGTACCGGTACTCGGAGGCGTCGCCTGCCACATTGCCTCCCCCATAGAAATATAGTAGCACTGGCAGGCCTTTGGTGTCTCGTTTGGCAGGGGTCCAAATATTTAAATAAAGGCAATCTTCACTCACCCCGGCGGAACGCGATTTCATATCCCCGAAGACCATGGTCTGCATTGGGCGAGGCCCAAATTCCTTGGTGATTTTTACCCCCTGCCAGGGTTCCAGAGGCTGGGGGGCCTTCCACCTGAGTTCGCCAACCGGGGGTTTGGCAAAGGGAACCCCAAAGTAGGTCTGGATGTCGTCGAGGGTGTTGTAGTTCCCTTCAATAATCCCTTTGGCAAGATGCACCTGTACAGGGAAGGCATCCTTGTCCTGGGCGTGCAATTGCTGGGCTGCGATGGCCAGGAAGCCGAGGCCCGCGATCAAAATTTTTTTCATGTCGTTGCTGTTGGATTAAGGTATTGTCTCAATTTGTTACAATAATACTTTGTTTTTGTGAATTTTTCCCATTTCTTTGGAAAAACTTCGCCGATTGGAAATGGAAAGTGTGAGGGAACTGCCCCTGGCTGAGGACTATATACCGAACCTGGCTTACGATTCGGTAATCTTCGGTTTTAATGGCAAACAATTGAAAATCCTGATTCTGGAATATCATAATACCGGCTTATTTGCCCTGCCGGGAGGATTTGTAAAGAAGGATGAAAATTTGAATGATGCGGCCAGGCGGGGTTTGAAGGAGCGCACCGGGCTAGAACAGATATTCCTGGAGCAATTCTATACATTTGGAGACAACAGGCGGATGCGGGCCGACCAGATGCGGACCATCATGGAAGCCAACGGGTTCGGGACCGTGGACCGGCACTGGATGCTCGACAGGTTCGTGACCGTCGCCTTCTACGCCCTGATCAACTACAACGAAGTGGACCCCAAGCCCGATGCATTATCGGATTCCATAAACTGGTATGCGATTGATGAATTGCCGCCGCTGATCATGGATCATCGCGCAATAGTTGAGAAGGCACTCGAAACTTTGAAAGAGAACCTGGATAAAAAGTTGGTTGGCATGAACCTGCTCCCTGAAAAATTCACCATGAAAGAATTACAGCAGGTTTACGAAGCTGTCCTTGGCAGGCCCCTGAGGCGAACCACCTTTCAACGCAGGATCCTGCACATGGATATCCTGGAACGCCATGAGAAATTGTTTTCGGGTAAGGCGCACAAGGCGCCTTACCTCTATAGTTTTAAACAAAACCAAAAAATACCAGCAGATGGATAGAAAAAACTTTATGCAGCAACTGGGGTTGATCACCTTTGGCGGTGCCCTGTACAGCAAGTCCATGATGGCCAATATGTCGGCTTCGTCCCCGACAGCCCTCCTTAACAAGATTGGTGTCCAGCTCTTTTCACTCCCAGCCTCCCTTGAAAAGGATTTCGAAGGTACCATTGCCATGCTGGCGGGGATGGGGTACCGGGAAGTCGAATTGTTCGGTCCATATCCCTACAGTGCCCAGTCGGCAAAAAAAGCCTGGGATACCATTACACCTATGCTCGGTTTTAAAGGCAGTGGCTACTTTGGCCGTACCGAAAACCAGATCAAAAACCTTTTCCGGGAATACAAGCTTAGCATACCATCGGTTCATACCGACCTGGACACCTTGATGAATAAGATGGAACGGTTGGGGGAAGCCAGTGACGTTTTGGGTTTTCAGTATGCGATCTTACCGGCGATCCCTGAGGACCGCCGTAAAACCCTGGATGACTACAAGAAAATGGCCGAAATTTTCAATGGTATTGGAGAAGAAGCCCGGAAGGCAGGTCTTCGTTTTGCCTACCACAACCATGGTTACGGGCTGAGCGAGATGGAGGGACAGATCCCCCTGCAGCTACTTTTTGACCAGACCGATCCGGACCTGGTGTTCCTGGAAATGGACCTTTTCTGGACCATTGCAGGAAGGGCGAATCCCGTGGAATACCTTAAAAAGTACCGGAACCGTTACCGCCTGATGCATGTAAAGGATATGAAACAGATCCAGACGTTTTCAGGGGACGGGGGAGATCCCAGCCAGTGGATGGAATTATTCCCCGATATGACCTCGGCTGGCGAAGGGGCGGTAGACCTGGCAACCATCATCCCGGAAGCAAAGAAAAATGGGGTGAAGCATTTCTTTGTAGAGCAGGACATCGTAAAGGATCCGGCCATAGCCCTGAAGACAAGTATTGATTATTTGAAGAAATTATAGGGATACGGTTCCGGGCCGGGTTAAAAATATAGCATTTCCATACCAGTACGGAAGGGCCGTGCCCATAATTTGCCTTACACTTGTTTTCCGAATGAACACGGAGAACATCCGATTATGAGAACAAAAATTCATTTCATATCCATCCGGCGCTGCATGCCCATAGCATTCCTGATGCTTCTGAATCTCTATTCGATGTCCGGACAGGTTGGGGTGGACAGCCTCAGGGTAGAATACCAGAGGGAACCTCTGGGCCTGGATGCACCCAATCCCCGCTTTAGCTGGCAGATGGTCTGTGAAGGCCCCCAGAGGGGGTTGTCCCAGGAATCGTACCGACTCCGGGTTACGGCGCCGGGAAAGCGGCAGGTTTGGGATTCGGGCCGGAAACCCGGTAATTCCTCGCTGGGTATTTCTTATGAAGGAGATCCTTTACAGCCCAGGACTGAATATGAATGGGAAGTGACGGTATGGGATCAGGAGGGAACCCGCCACGAGGCAGGATCCCGATTCGAAACAGGACTTATGTCCGGAGACCCGGACTCCGCGGTTTGGAATGGGGCCCAATGGATCGGTGGGAAAACGGACGACATCCCCTTTTATTCCCATTACCTCTCGGTTTTCAAATTAAATTGCACCCTGCAACTAGACCGGGATTCAAAAAGTATCCGCGCCGCATTGGTATTGGGCGCCAATGACCCCAGGCTGATGGACCGGAACCTGAATGTGCAGGGAGTGGCCAGTGGCAAAAACGGGCATTATATTGCCTTTGAACTCGATATTTCCGCCCTGGAAAAAGCAGGGGGCGGCCCTGCCCGGTTACAGGTGTTCCGGGTGGGGTATAGCCCGGAGGACGGTGCTCAGAAACCATTCCGGACTTTTGATATTCCAGCGGACCTCATCAGTGAAACTAATAAGTATGAGCCCCACCAACTCTTTATCAAGGCTAATTTCGGGTTGTTTGAGCTCTTTTTGGACGGGACCGATGAAGCCCATCGCATCTCTCAAAGCGATGACAACAGGCCCGCGCCCTATGGCAACCCGGGATTCAACCTGAACCCGGTTGGATCCGGGAACAACTACATCAGCTTTCCCATGCTTGGCAATATTGGTTTCAAGCTGGAAAAGGGACAAAAAGCCTGTATTTCTGAGATACAGATCCGCAATTTCAGGGAACCTTCCAATGTACTTTACGCAGAGAAACCCGGATCAATACCATCCCAAACCAGTCTCTTTTCGGGTGTAACCGGGGAGAAAGGGATCACCTTTAATGAGCAGGGACTTCACCTGTACGGGGGAGAGCAGGGTCTGCTGATAACAGCGGATCCCAGCAGGAATGCCATGCCGATGTTGCGTGCAGATTTTACCACTGCAGATAAGCCGGTCAGTAAAGCCCGTATTTACAGTACGGCCAGGGGTATTTACGAACTGTATCTCAACGGAAAAAGAGTGGGGGAGGATTATTTCGCGCCGGGGCTCACCCAATACAATAAAACCCAGCAATACCAGACCTATGACGTAACCGCTTCCCTGAAATCCGGCACAGAGAATACAATAGGGGCCTGGTTAGGCGAAGGCTGGTGGAGCGGGAATATCACCTATAGCGGCTCCAACTGGAATTACTTCGGGGATCGCTCCTCCATCCGCACATTGCTGGTGATTACCTATGTCGATGGTACTGAACAGCTGATCACAAGCAGGCCTGAAAATTGGAAACTGTTCACAGACGGCCCACTGCGGTACGGGAGCTTTTTCCAGGGGGAAGTGTACGACGCCTCCCGGGAAGGGGCTGTCACAGGATGGGCAAAGCCCAACTTCGACGACAGCAACTGGAAAGAACCGGTGGAAGTACCCACCCAGGGTACCACCTATCCGGGATTGTCTTTTGACAGCCTGCAGCTGATCGCCCAACTGGGCCACAGCCCGACGGTTGTGAAACAGATGCCGGCCCGGTCGGTTGAGGAGGTGAGGGACGGGGTCTTTGTTTATGATATGGGACAGAATATGGTGGGTTTTCCCCGGATCCGGATCGATAATGGCCGGAAAGGCGATACCCTTATCCTTCGCTACGCCGAGGTTCGTTATCCAGACCTGCCTGAATATGAAGAACTCTCGGGAATGATCATGCTGGAAAATATTCGGGCCGCACTCACCCAGGACCTCTACATCCTTAAAGGCGGCCCCGAAACCATCCAGCCGCGTTTCACTTTTCACGGCTTCCGTTTCCTTGAAATAACGGGGATTGACAAGCCAATCCCGACAAACCATATTACCGGGCAGGTAGTTAGTTCAGTACAAAGCCTGGCTTCTATGTATGAGACATCGAACCCCCTGGTGAATAAACTCTGGGAAAACATTACCTGGTCACTCAGGGGGAATTTCCTGTCGATTCCGACAGACACGCCCGCCAGGAATGAACGCATGGGCTGGAGCGGCGATATCAATGTTTTTTCGGAAGCCGCCGTATACCTGACCCAGGCCGACCGGTTTTTAGCCCGGCATTTGCGCGCCATGAGAGATATGCAACGGGAAGATGGCCGGTTTACAGACGTTGCCCCGGTTGGCGGCGGGTTTGGCGGAACCTTATGGGGGAGTGCCGGGATTGTCATTCCCTGGGAGGTTTATCAGCAGTACGGTGACAAACAGGCGTTGGCAGACCATTTCCAGGCCATGAAGCGCTATATGGCATTCCTCGATTCCAAGGTTGATGGCACCTCAGGACATCTGGTTGAAGGCCCTCTGGGCGACTGGCTGAGCCCGGAAGGTTCCAGGAACGACAATACGTTGTTTTGGGCGGCCTACCAGGTATATGACCTGGACATTATGGCGAGGGTTGCCAAGGTACTGGATAAACCGGGGGAAGCTGAAATCTTCCGGAAAAAACAGCAGGAACGCAAGGCGTATTTTAATGCCACCTATGTAGACCCCCGCAGCCATAAAACCAGGCATTCGGGCTATGAAGGGGCCATGTTCGGACCACCACCTCCGGGTTATGAGAAACCGCGGCCTGGCGACCTGGTGGATACCCAGGCTTCATACGCCATCCCGCTGCATCTGGAGGTATTCAATAAAGAAAACGAACAGTATGCCGCAGACTACCTGGCTGCCGCCGTCGCACGTAAAAACACAGATGATCTGGGGATCACCCGCCCGGAAAATTCACTCATGACCGGCTTTATCGGGACTGCCGCCCTTAATCAGGCACTTTCTGAGAATGGCCAGGATTCCCTGGCCTATACACTATTGCAGCAGCAAACCTATCCCTCCTGGCTCTATTCGGTTGTTAACGGGGCGACCACGATCTGGGAGCGCCTGAATTCTTATACCAGGGAGGATGGCTTCGGAGGCAACAACAGTATGAATTCGTTTAACCATTATTCTTTTGGCGCAGTGGCTGCCTGGATGTATAATCATTCCCTGGGAATTGAGCGGGATAGGAACCATCCCGCCTTTTCACATTTTATCTTGAAGCCTGTGCCTGACCCGACGGGGAAAATGACCTGGGCCAGGGGGTATTATGACAGTATGTACGGCCGGATAGAAAGCGGGTGGAAAGTACTGGGCAGTGAAACGGAATACAGGATAACAGTGCCCCCCAATACCACGGCAACCCTGTTTCTCAATGCCGGATCAGCTACGGCGGTCACCGAAGGCGGGATGAGCCTGGAAAAAGCCAGGGGGGCAAAGGTGGCAGGTATAAGCCGAAAGCGCTTAAATCTGGAGCTTGCTTCAGGGTCTTACTTGTTCCTGGTAAAGAATAAACCAAACTAGTTTAATTTAAAATCCATGAAGAGGAAGCAATTTATTGGGACCACTGCCGCCTTTACCGCCGGGAGCCTGATCTTGCCGGGCTTTTCCTGCAAAAGGACCGGCGCAAGCCGGCTTGAGGAAACGGGCCGTAAAAACTGGGCCGGAAACTATGAATATAAGGCCAGGTACCTGTATGCCCCAGAAAGCACGGCAGAGGTCCGTGAACTGATTGGGGGACTGGATAGACAAAAGGCCCTCGGCACCCGCCATTGTTTTAATGACATGGCAGACAGCCCGGTGAATCAGATCTCCACCCAAAATTTGATCAGTCCAATGGCGATTGATGAGAAGGCCATGACCGTGACAGTAGGCGCCGGTTCCCGCTACGGAGATATAGCCCCGGAGCTAACGGCCAGGGGCTATGCGCTCCACAACCTCGCCTCATTGCCACATATTTCCATAGCCGGGGCTTGTGCCACTGCTACCCACGGATCGGGGATGCAGAATGGGAACCTCGCCACCGCTGTTTCAGGATTAGAAATAGTAACCGGGGGAGGGAAGGTCCTTGAAGTAAAGCGTGATAAGGAAGCCTACCCCCTGGCAGGGATGGTGGTCCACCTGGGTGCCCTCGGTATCCTGACCCGAATGACCCTGGATATCCAAAAGGCCTATGAGGTACGGCAGGATGTGTTCCAGGATTTACCCCTGAAGTCCCTGCAGGAAAATTTCAGGGAAATCATGGACGCCGGGTATAGCGTCAGCCTTTTTACGGATTGGCAGGACAAG
>Ga0102953_1000370_pt1 | contig 31955 bp, 29 predicted proteins | sample SalPon2A_C_D2_MG_FD_78509 | JGI IMG/M metagenome (GOLD analysis project Ga0102953, IMG submission 78509) | Soil microbial communities from South San Francisco under conditions of wetland restoration - Salt Pond MetaG R2A_C_D2_MG | ecosystem: Environmental > Terrestrial > Soil > Wetlands | place... | reverse complement strand
GCATGGCCTTTTTCTGACGCAGTTCGCGTCCGGCGGCCAGGCGGCGGGCAGCGGATTGATGCGCCGGCGGCACCAGCCAACCCTCCGCCTCCAGCCGCCAGCCATCGCGGCTGACCGCGGCGCGGGCTGCCGGGTTGTCCTGCAGCGCTGCGGGGGCCGCGGCAATATCATCGAGCAACAGCACGGCGGCAAACATGGCGTAAAGCGGGTGAGCGGAATCCAGCCCGAGCGCCTCGGCAAGACTGCTGTCGAGACCTTCCGGAGCGCTACCGGTATGGAAGGCCGCCGGCAGTTCGCGGCTGTCGTTGAGGATCTCACGCAGGCTGTCGATGCCTGCGCCGGCCGGCAGGCGGGCATCGCCATCGCCGCCGCGCAGTGCTGCCGTGACGGCAAGCTCCAGTCCCTCGCCCACCTGCAGGGATTCATCCACCCAGACCGCGCCGGCCTCGCGCCAGCGCTGCTTGGCATCGGCATCGATGCCGCCCGCCTCCGCGCGGCCCTTGAGCGCCTCGATGTCGCCCTGCAGATGGCGGGTTTCGCCGTGCCTGGCGTTCAGCTCTTCTTCCAGTGAATTCCTGCGGGTGCGAACGGTCTCGAGTTCCTGCTGCGCTTTCTCAAGCCCTGCCCCGGCCTCCTGAACCAGCGCGGTATCAGCCTGTACGGCTACGGCAAGCTCGGCGCTGCGCGCGGCGGCCGCTTCCATCTGGGTACGAATCTCGGCTTCACGTCCGGAAAGCAGGTGCTGGCGCTCCTGCAGACGACCGATATTGATCTCGGCCTGTTCGCGTTGTCGTTCAGAATCAGCATGCCGGCTGCGCAGGCGCTCGAATTCACCGAGCAGACGGTCGCGTTCGTCGCGCGCGGTGGCATGGGCTGCCTGTGTCTCTTCGCATTGTCGCCCGGCATCATCCAGCGCTTGCACCAGCGGGGCCTCGCTCTGCTGATCGATGCGCAGCTGCAGTTCGGCCATTTCGCCGGCCAGCGCTTCGCTCCGCCTTCGGCTTTCGTCCACGCGCTGCATGGTGCTCTTGCGGCGCTCCTCCAGCAGGCGGCGTTCGCCGGCCTGGCGCTCTGCCTGGCGCTGTATATCGGCGCGCTGCTGCTCGGCAACGCGCAGGCGATCCTGCACGCCCTGCGCCGCCTCTTCATGTGCGACCAGCTTCTGGCGCGCGGTATTGAGTTCGACTTCGCTGGCCGCATGCAGCCGGGCGATTTCCTCTTCGGCCTTCACTGCAGCGCGCAGTTCGTTGTCCTCACGTTCCACGCGCTGGCGCAGCTGGTGCAGGCGGATGCCGAGCGATAAGGCGCGGGTTTCTTCCCATTCGCTTTGCAGGGTCTTGAAGCGTTCGGCGCGGCTGGCCTGTGCCTTCAGGCTGCGGCACTGGCTGCGCACCTCTTCGAGAAGATCCATGGCGCGCTCGAGGTTGGCGCGCGTGTCCTTCATGCGGCGCTCGGCCTCGCGCCTTCGATGCCGGTACTTCATCACGCCGGCGGCTTCCTCGAGCATCGCACGTCGCTCTTCGGGCTTGGCGGACACCATGCGGGTGATCGAGCCCTGCTCGATGATGGCGTAGGCGCGTGTGGAGATGCCAGTGTCGAGGAACAGGTCCACGATATCCTTGATGCGCACCATCTTTCCGTTGATGAAGGCATCGGAGCCGCCGTCGCGCATCAGGCGGCGGCGGACACTGATTTCCTCCATTTCGTGGTAGGGGCTGGGTAGTTTCCCCTGCTGCACGGCGAAGGTCATTTCCACGTCGCATACGCCGACCGGCGGGCGGGTCTCCGAGCCCTGGAAGATCAGGTCGTCCATGACGCCGCCTCTGAGCTGGCGTGCGGAGTGCTCGCCGAGCACCCAGCGGATGGCATCCACGACGTTGGATTTACCCGAGCCGTTTGGTCCGACAATGGCCGTAATGCCGTCGGACAGCTCGATCTTCACCGGATCGACGAAGGACTTGAAACCGGCCAGTTCGATGCGCTTCAGTCGCATCTCAGGGCCGCGTCTTTTGCAGATGATTAAGCATCAGGAAACTCACCATGCACGCAGTAAAACTGGAGGTGACGATCATGTAAAGCACCACCAGCTGGGCACTGGCAGCAGCCAGCGGGGCCGCGCCCGCCAGCACCATGCCGACGAAGATGCCCGGCATGTGGACCAGCCCTGCCACGCGCAGCGTGTCCACGGGTGGAATCATCGCCTGACGCAGCCCGGCCAGAGCGCCGCCCTCGCTGCCCATGCGGCTGAACATCAGCGAGACGGTATTCATGCCGTTGGCGGCGATCATGCTGCCCAGCGGAATCAGGGTGCGGGTATCGGCATCGATGGCACCGGAAAATGCCAGCCAGGGAAGGGTGACAAGACAGGCCGCGGCCAGCCCCGCACTGGCGGCAATCCATGCCTGAGTCGGGCTGCCGTGATGCGCGGCCGAAGTGCGTGCCGCCAGGATGCAGAAGGCCAGTACCAGCAGCGCCTGCGCCCAGTGCGAACGGATGTCGAAAATCCAGTGCAGGATGAAGGCCAGTACCAGCAACTGCGCAAGCCCGCGAAAGCTGGCCAGCAGCATGCGCTTGCCCAGATCAAGCTTCTCGCGCCATGCCCAGGCGGCGGCCCCGAACAGCAACAGCCAGGCGGCCAACAGGCCGGTCAGCGTGTCGGCATCCGGCAGGACGGTCAAAGTCGGGATATATCCGCCAGCTTGAGGAAGAGTCCGCGCAGGCGCGAAAGCAGGGCCAGGCGATTGGCACGCACAGCCTCATCTTCTGCCATCACCATCACATCGTCGAAGAACCGGTCCACCGGCTCACGCAAGCCGGCCAGCACATCCAGCTGTGCCCCGGCGGTTTCGGGGAACGTCGTTTCGGCTGCGACAAGGGCTGCATACAGAGCCTGCTCCGCATCCTCGGCCAGATGCTGGTCATTTACATCTGTGTTCGTATCACCGGCCTTTTTCAGAATATTGGCGATGCGCTTGTTGGCAGCAGCTGCGGCCTGGCCAGCCTCGGAGTCGGCGAATCCGGCCAGCAACTCCGCGACCATCACACTCTGGCGCAGCGGCCGTTCGTGATCTGCGCCGAGTGCTGCTTCGAGCGCACTGCGCGTATAGCTGATGGAATGCATACCCAGCCAGCGCTCCTCGATAAATGTGCGCACGGCCTGCTTGGTGTCGTCACCGATGGCAATGGTCACGCGCTGCTGATTCCATTGTTTAACAGCGTCATCCAGCACCCTGCTCAGGGTCAGGTTCACCGGCATGTTGGTATCCGAGAGCAGGCGGACCAGGCCGATGGCAGCGCGGCGCAGGCCGAACGGGTCGGCACTGGCAGTGGGGATCTTGCCGAGATGGAAATAGCCCAGCAGTTTATCCGCTCGCTCGGCGATACCGATGGCGCGTGCGATCGGGCTTGCCGGTAGCGCGTCGTCGGCACCGGCCGGGGCATAATGCCCGGCAATGGCCTCGGCCACCACCTCGTTTTCACCATCCATACCAGCGTAGATGCCGCCCATATAGCCCTGCAATTCGGGGAACTCACCGACCAGACCCGTGGTCAGATCGGACTTGCACAGGTAAGCGGCGCGCTGTGCATCGTCTGCATCCACGCCGAGTGCCCTGGCATTGTCGAGCACGAAGCCTCTTAAGCGGCGCACCTGATCGCCGACCATGCCCAGTCCGTCCTGGAACACGACCTGCGACAGCCTCTCCACGCGTGCTTCCAGTGTCTCCTGCGGATCGCGGTCGAAATAGAAAGCGGCATCGGCCAGGCGCGCATTGACCACGCGCTCGTTGCCCTGCGCCACCGCGGCGGGGTCTTTCGAAGCGATATTGGCCACGGCGAAGAAGACGTTACTGGTGTTGCCCTGTGCGTCGCGTGCCGAGAAGCAGCGCTGATGATGCTTGAGTTCGATGCGGCTTACCTCGGCCGGCAGACGCAGAAAGTCGTCGCCGTAATGTCCGGTGATCACCTGCGGCCATTCGGTCAGGTCGGCCACCTCTTCGAGCAGCCCGCTATCGCCGATGAGCTCCACATTGGCTGTCGTGGCGGCCGTTCCAAGCTGTACCCCGATTGCCATCAGCCGCGCATCGCGGTCGGCAGCCACATATTGTTTTGTCAGCCAGCCGAAGGGATCGGTGACATCGATCTCACCCTTGTTGCCATGAACACGGTGGCCGCAGCTGATCTTGCCGCTTGCGATGCCGGCAAAGGAAAACGGAATCACCTCATCGCCAAGCAGCGCAACAATCCAGCGCACCGGGCGGATAAAGGCATCGCTGCGTGTCTCACCGTCCTGCCACTGCATCTGTTTGGGGCTGGGCAGTTTGCGCAGGATGCCCGGCATGGCGGCGGCGATGATGTCGGCCACCTTTTGTCCCTTCACGGTCTGTACAGCCTTCATATACAGGCCCTTGCCATCGCCCTTGTCGGCCAGTTCGAAATCGTCCAGTGACAGGCCGCTCTTCTTGGCGAAGCCAAGGGCGGCGCCCGTCGGTTTGTCGTCGGCGAAGGCGACGCGCTCCGGCGGTCCCCAGATGGTTTCCTCGCGGTCGGCCTGCATCACCGGGCAGGCGGATGTGTGCAGCAGCAGGCGGCGCGGCGTAACGCCGAGGCGCAGCTCTTCGACGGATAGGTTGGCATCCCCCATCAGTTTTTCGACGGCGGTCTTCAGTGCCTCGCCCATGCGCGGCGCAACGCCGGCCGGGATTTCCTCCACGCCGATTTCGATCAACAGCGGTTGTGTGCTCATGTGTCCACCCCCGCGTAAGCCCGGGCAACGGTGCGGGCAAGTCCCCGCACACGGCCGATGAAGCGTTGTCTTTCAGCAACAGAAATCGCGCCGCGCGCGTCGAGCAGGTTGAAGGCGTGCGACGCCTTCATCACTTCCTCGTAGGCCGGCAGCACCAAATTCTTTTCGGTCAGTCGCTTGCATTCAGTCTCGGCCGAGTCGAACTGCGCGTGCAGCCAGCCCGTGTCGGCCTCGTCGAAGTTATAGGTGGAGAACTCCACTTCGTTGCGATGGAATACTTCACCGTAGCTCACCTTCGAGCCATCGGGCGCCTCCACCCAGGTCAGGTCGAATACGTTCTCCACGCCCTGCAGATACATCGCCAGACGCTCCAGACCGTAGGTGATTTCGCCCGGTGTGCGGGTCATCTCCACAGAGCCGACCTGCTGGAAGTAGGTGAACTGGGTGATTTCCATGCCGTTGAGCCACACCTCCCAACCCAGGCCCCATGCGCCCAGTGTCGGGGATTCCCAGTCGTCTTCCACAAAGCGGATATCGTGCACCCCGGTGTCGATGCCGATTTCGCGCAGCGAACCGAGGTAGAGATCGAGGATGTCCTCCGGTGCCGGCTTGAGGATTACCTGGAACTGGTAGTAGTGCTGCAGCCGGTTCGGGTTCTCGCCATAACGCCCGTCGGTCGGTCGGCGGCAGGGCTGCACATAGGCCGTGCGCCAGTCCTTGTCGTCCAGCACGCGCAAGAAGGTCGCCGGATGAAAGGTGCCGGCGCCCATCGACGAGTCATACGGCTGCTGCAACACGCATCCCTGTGCGGCCCAGTATCGTTGTAATGTGAGAATCAAATCCTGAAAGGTCACGAGAACAGTTCTACTCCCTGTTAATTGAAGCCCGCAACACTACCCGCGCCCGACGCCGCATGCCACCACGCGATATCTGATGCCGGGCAGGGTTGGGAGCGGCCAAAAAGCTGAAAGGCTTGATTTTATTGATGTGCAGGCCTTATTCTTTCCGCATTCGATGAGACGAACAGGTATAAGCAATCGGAACCAATCTGGCATATGCACTGTTGAAGTGCAGGCCACCTAACAAGCAGGCAACTACTCTGGATACCCTCTTTATCAAAACCTACGGCTGTCAGATGAATGAATACGACTCATCGCGCATGGCCGATCTGATGCAGGAAGCATACGGGCTGCGCCTTGTCGGAGAGCCCGAGAATGCCGATGTGATTCTGATGAACACCTGCTCGGTGCGCGAGAAGGCCGAGGAGAAGGTGTATTCCGAGCTCGGGCGCTATCGCAAGATCAAGCTGCAGCGGCCGGACCTGATTATCGGCGTCGGGGGGTGCGTGGCGCAGCAGGAGGGCGAGCGCATCCAGGCACGCGCACCGTATGTGGATGTGGTGTTCGGGCCGCAGACCTACCACAAGCTGCCGGAGCTGGTGAAACAAATCCGCCGCGAGCGTGTTCCGCTGACCGAGATCGACATGCCGGAGATCGAGAAGTTCGATCACCTGCCCAAGGCGACGCATGGCGGTCATTCAGCCTTCGTGACCATCATGGAGGGTTGCGACAAGTTCTGCACCTTCTGCGTGGTGCCGTACACGCGCGGGCCGGAGCTTTCCCGGCCGGTTGCCGATGTGCTGCGCGAATGCCGCGAGGTGCTGGAGGCCGGCGCGGTTGAAATCACGCTGCTCGGGCAGAACGTGAACGGTTATCTGGGCATGGGGCCGGACGGCGAGGAATGGGATTTCTCCATGCTGCTGTATGCCGTGGCCCGATTGGATGGATTGAAACGCCTGCGCTTCACCACCAGCCATCCGATGGAAGTGAACGACGGGCTGATCGAGGCATTCGCGGAGCTGGATGTGCTGATGCCCTTCCTGCACCTGCCGGTGCAGAGCGGTTCGGACCGGGTTCTCAAGGCCATGCATCGCGGCCATGACAGGGCGCACTACATCCGCCTGATCGAGCGACTTCGTGAAGCCCGCCCTGATCTGGCACTGTCCTCCGATTTCATCATCGGTTTTCCGGGCGAAACGGACGAGGATTTCGAGGCCACGCTGCAATTGGTGCGCGATGTACGATTCGATTCGTCATTCAGCTTTAATTATTCCCCGCGCCCCGGCACGCCGGCGGCGAAGGTGGAAGACAATGTGCCGCAGGCGGTGAAGGATGAGCGTCTGCAACAGTTGCTGGCCCTGCTCCGGCAGCAGGCGAGGGAAGCGCATCATGCGCATATCGGGCGTATCGAAGAGGTGCTGGTAGAGCGCCCGAGCAGAACGGAGGGTGACATGCAGGGGCGAACGCCGGATTTCAAGATCGTGCATTTTACTGGCACGCCCGACCAGGTGGGACAGACCCTGACGATGACCATCACCGAAGCCTACGGGCAGTCGCTGCGCGGCGAGCCGGTGTCCCATGGCTGACGCAATGGCACGCAATGCTGCGGTGGTCGGGCTGACCCTGCCCGAAGCGAACGCCGATGTACTGCGCAGCCTGTGCGGCGCGGATAATCGCGTGCTCAAGCGCGTGGAAAAGGCCTTCTCGGTGAGCTTTCTCGGCCGCCCGGGGGCCTGGCAGGTGCAGGGCGAGCGCGCCGGCGATGCGGTGGCCGCGATGCGCGCGCTGCTGGCATGGGCAGAACGCGGTGAACTGACCGATGTGCAGGTCGAAGCGGTACTAAGGCACGAAAGGCATGAAATGAAACAGGCCGCGGAGGGCGGCGATGTGCTGGTGGCCGGCCGCCGCCGGGTGCAGGGCAAGACCCCCAACCAGCGGCGCTACCTCGATAGCATTCGCAGCCACGTACTGACCCTGGGTGTGGGCCCGGCAGGTACGGGCAAGACCTATCTGGCCGTCGCCGCCGCGGTGGCCGCCATCGAGTCGCATCAGGTGGAGCGCATGATCCTTACCCGCCCGGCCGTGGAGGCCGGCGAGCGGCTTGGCTTCCTGCCCGGCGATATGCAGCAGAAGGTCGATCCGTATCTCAGGCCCCTGTTCGATGCGCTGGCCGATATGATCGGGCTGGAGAAGATGAACGGCCTGCTGGAGACCGGGCGCATCGAGGTGGCCCCGCTGGCCTACATGCGCGGCCGTACGCTCAACGATGCCTTCGTGATTCTCGACGAGGCGCAGAACACCACGCGCGAGCAGATGAAGATGTTCCTGACCCGTCTGGGGTTTTCGTCCAGAATGGTGGTGACCGGCGATACCACCCAGGTGGACCTGCCGGGCAAACAGCACAGCGGGCTGTTGCATGCGCTGAAGGTGCTGGAGGGCGTGAAGGATGTCGGCATCTGCAGGTTGCAGGGGCGCGATGTGGTGCGCCACAAGCTGGTGGAAGATATCGTGGCGGCTTACGAGCGTAGTGAAGCCGGTGAATAGGGGGCAAGGCAGAGCAATGGGAGAGGGGATTCTATGATTGAGGTGATGCTGGATACGGGCATCGATGCCGGGCAGGTACCCGGCGAGGCGACGGTGCGTCACGCGGTGGCCGCTGCATGCATGCAGGCTGGCATCAGCCGGCAGGTGACGCTTTGTGTGCGCTTCTCCGACGATGAGACGATCCGCGGGCTGAATAAGCAATGGCGCGGCAAGGATAAGGCCACCGATGTATTGTCCTTCCCGATGCAGGAAGGCCCTGACTACACGCATGATGAATCGCTGGGCGATATCATCCTGTCCTGGCCGTTCGTCGTGGCCGAGGCCACGCGCCTGGGTCTGAATCCTCAGCAGCACGCTCAGCACCTGATCGTGCACGGCGTGCTGCACCTGCTGGGCTTTGTACATGCCGAGGATATGGATGCCGAGCGCATGCAGGCCATGGAGCGCAAGGCGATGAAACAGCTGGGCCTGCACGATCCGTATGCCGGGCAGGACCCGGAGGCGGGACAATGATCGACGGCATCAGCGAGCATTTCAGAAAGCGTATGCTGGAGCGTCTGCGCCCTGGTCGCGACGAGGATGAACTGCTGGAGTTGATCGGCAATGCCGGCGCGGTGCAGTCCGACGAGCATCGCAGTATGTTGCAGAATCTTGTGTATTTCAGCGATGTGCGGGTGCGCGAGTTGATGGTGCCGCGGCTGGAAATTTTCGCGCTGGAAAAGGCCACAACGCTGGACGAGGCCGTGCAGGCGATTGCCGGCAAAACCTTCTCCAAGCTGCCGGTCTACGACGGCGATCTCGACCATATCATGGGCATGATCCACGCCTGGGATGTGTTCGCCGCCAAGATTCGCGGCGAGCGCAAGATTTTGCAGGAGCTTCTCAGCCCCTGCCTGACTGCTCCCGAGTCCGAGCTGGTGCTAGGCCTGCTCTCCCGCATGAAGCGCGAGGGCGTTCACATCGCCATCGTCACCGATGAATACGGGGGAACCGGCGGCCTGGTCACCCTTTCCGACCTGCTGACCGAGATTGTCGGCTCGATGGATGAGGCCAGGGGGGCGGCCAATGGCGATGAATGCGCACGGCAGCCGGACGGCAGCCTGATCGTTCACGGTCGAACGCATGTCGAGGATATCGAGGATGCGCTCGGCATCGACCTGCCGGAGGGTGATTACGATACGGTGGCAGGACTGGTGGTGAGTCAGTGCGGCCGCATTCCGAGGCGCGGCGAGCATCTCGAACTGGCCGGCCTGCGCTTCGACATCCTGGAAGCCGAGCCGAGAAGGGTTCTCCGCCTGCGCATTCACCCGCCGACACATGCAGCAATTCGTTAACAGCCCGCAACTTGGCGGGGACCAGCCGGGCAAGTCCCGGCCTTTGTTTTTTGTCCGGCTGGTTTTCGCCTTTGCCTGTGGTGCGGCAATGCCCTTTGCCTATGCACCGTATGATCTGAAATGGCTGGCGGTACTGGCCCTTGCCGGCTGGATGCTACTCATGCTTCCCGGCCGCGCGGGCGCGATCGGCTATGCCTTCGGGCTGGGCTGGTTCGGTCTTGGCGCATGGTGGCTGGCCCCCACGCTGCACACCTTCGGGCCGCTGCCCTGGATATGGAGCGGGCTGGCGGTGGTCTGCGTGGGCGCGGTGCTGGCCGCCTTCCCGGCGCTGCTGGCATGGTGTGCGCAACTGCTGGCCGGCGGTGTGCGCGGCCGCATGCTGCTATTGCTGCCGCTGCTGGCTGTCGGCGAGGAATGGCTCAGGGGGCACCTGCTCACCGGCCTGCCGTGGACCCCGCCGGGCAGCCTGCTGCTCGATACCCCGGCCATTGGCCTGGCCGCCTGGCTCGGGGTGTATGGCGCCAGCCTTCTGCCCTTCGGTCTGGCCGCCTCGATAGCTGCGCTGCTCAGTGGAAGCGGGGTGCGACAGGGGTTCGTTGCGCTGCTCATCCTGCTCGGTGCCGGCTATTTTGCCCCGCAGGCCTGGCAGGCCGATGGGGCCGTGCACCGGGTGGCGCTGGTGCAGGCCAATATCCCGCAGGATCTCAAATGGGATGCGGCCTTCCTGGAGCGGACCATGGAGCGCTATGCCGCGCTCAGCGAGCAGGCTGCACAGCGCAGCGATCTGATTGTCTGGCCGGAGGCCGCGGTTCCGATGTTCCTGGAGCATGCACCGGACTGGTCGCAGTGGCTGCTGGAGCACATGCAGGCCTGGGACAGGCCGTTACTGTTCGGCGGGCTGAAGCTGGCTGATGAGGGGGCCGTCGGCGGTGAACCCTCCGGAGCAGGGGCGCACAACGGATTGTTCCTCTACACCCCCGGCAGCACGGCGCTGCAATTCGTCGGCAAGCAGCATCTGGTGCCGTTCGGCGAGTATGTGCCGTCGTGGATCCCCTTGCTGCACAAGCTGGTGCCGGGCATCGCGGATTTCAGGCCGACCGATGATGCCGGCGTGCTGCAGCCTATGGGCGGACGCTACGGCTCGCTGGTCTGCTATGAGGCAATCTTTCCCGAGCAGGCGAGGAGCCGCGCGCAGACCGCCAGTGTGCTGGTCAATGTAACCAACGATGCCTGGTACGGTAAAACCCCGGCCAGCTGGCAGCACATGCAGGCGGCGCGCATGCGCGCCGTGGAAACCGGGCGCTACCTGCTGCGCGCGGCCAACACCGGGGTGTCGGCCATCATCGCACCCGATGGCAGGGTGGTGAGCAGCATACCCTGGTTCACCGAAGGCGTAGTATACGGCGAATACCGTGACTCATCGGCACGTACTTTCTACCTGAAGAACGGCGATACCCCGTTGTTGCTGTTGCTCATCCCCCTGTTGATTATCACCATCTATCCACGGAGGCTGACACGATGACAGTCAGTGTGATTGGAGCCGGTTCATGGGGCACGGCGCTGGCCATGGTGCTGGCGCGCCACGGGCGGGAAGTCCGCCTGCTGGCACGCGACGCCGAAAAGGCCGCCCGGATGCAGCAGGCACGCTGTAATCTGACCTACCTGCCGGGTATCAATTTCCCTGCATCGCTGCGCGTGACCGGCGATGCGGACGATGCGCTGGACGGCGCCGCCGCCGTGGTGGTGGCCACGCCCTGCTCTGCGGCCGGGGATATCCTTCCCGTGGTTTCTTCTGCCTGCGCCGGGCCGGTGATCGCGGCCTTCAAGGGGCTTGATCCGGTGAGTTTCGAGCGCACGGATGAACTGTTGAAGCGGCACGTCGGGCGTGATCGCTCCGTGCTTCTTTCCGGCCCGTCGTTTGCACTGGAGGTGGCGCAGGGTCTGCCGACAGCCATCACCATTGCGGCCGATACGTTGGATCTGGCGCAGCGGGCAGGTGCCTTCTTCGACGATACGGCCTTTCGCATCTACAGCAGCGACGATATGGCCGGCGTGGCGCTGGGCGGTGCGCTGAAGAATGTGATCGCCATTGCGGCCGGCATCGCCGCGGGCCTGAAGCTCGGTCACAATGCGGAATCCGCCGTGGTGACGCGCGGCTTGGCAGAATTGATGCGCCTGGCTGAAGCGGCCGGGGCGCGGCGAGAAACCCTGATGGGGCTTTCCGGGCTGGGAGACCTGGTGCTGACCTGCACCGGCGAGCTGTCGCGCAACCGGCGGCTGGGTATGGCGCTGGCCGAGGGGCTCAAACCGGATGCGGCGCAGGCACGCATCGGACAGGTGGCCGAGGGTGTGCGCACGGCAGCCGCCGCGCATGCCATGGCGAAGGCCGTGCAGGTGGATGTGCCGCTGATGGAGGCGGTGAATATGGTGCTGCTCGGCCGGCTCGAGGCCGCCGGTGCGGTCTCCCGCCTGATGGCGCGCCCCGAACGCAGCGAGTTCTAGGCTCCTTCGGGCTGTACGGGTAAAGGCTGTGAGCAACGAGGACGATCTGTTCGGCAAGGCGATGAAGGATGTGCGCCGCATTGAAAGTCAGTCGCGCCGCGTTGCTATAAAAAAATCATCCGCAGCGGGTTTGCCGCAGCGCGTCAGGCCGGCGGTTCCCGTTCTGCCCGACTCACCGGCCTATCGCCCGGATAGCAGCAGCGAGCCCTGGGTATTGAAGGCCGATGGGGTTTCCGCCGAACGCATGCGCCAGCTGGCCGCAGGCCGTCCGGGCGTGGACGGGGAGATTGATCTGCATGGTATGACCCGCGAGGAAATGTATCGCGATATGTCGCGGGTACTCGATGAGGCGCTGGACAAGGGCTGGCGGGTACTCTCGCTGGTGCACGGGCGAGGCCTGCATTCCGAGTCCGGTAAGCCGGTGCTCAAGGAGGCGGTGTATGGCTGGTTGCGCGACGGACCTTATGCCGGCTGGGTGCTGGCGGTGATGCCGAGACCGGGGACCGGGGGTGGCTCCGCGCTGGTGCTGCTGCGCCGGCGTCGCTGAAGCTGAGTTGCAGGAACTAAGACCTTCTAAAACCAGGTGATGCCCTGCATGTCGGTACTGAGCTCCGGGACGGCGAACATGAGCAGCGCTGCCAGAGTGATGAGTGACAGTAACAGGATGAAATAGGCCCCGAGAATGATGAGCAGCGCTGCCCCGGCACCGATGCGGGCATGCGACACCAGCCCCTGCCAGTTCAGGTAGAGGTTCGACAGCCAGGCCAGAAGACCGATGACAGGAATCCACGAAAAGACCAGCGGCGCGCTGCTATAGGCGCAGATCTGGAAGGCATCCACGGTGCTCAGTCCTGCGCCGCAGAAACGCCTTGCCGCCCATCCCAGGTAGGCGGCCCACATCCAGGTGCCGAGCAGGCCGAGGGCCAGGGAGACCGGAAGGATCAGGATGATGCCGATGACCCCCGAGATGATGCCGACGGCCAGCGAGGGGATGGCCAGGTAGATGGCAAGCAGCATCAGGCTGTCACGGTAGTCGCGGGCCTCGGGCATGTCGGCAAAATAGGTGTTGGGCGCAGTCATCACCCCCTTGAATGCCTGAGGCAGGGTGTTACCGATCTTCTCGGCGGAAAAGAAACGCTGCATCTTGTTATATCCTCCCGGATACCTTGGCTTGAGCTGCATACAAGGTCAAACATACCCTTTGTGCAAGCCCTGAACATTTCCTATAGTGAGGCGATGACCTTCACACGCATTCCGTTTCTGTTTCCCGCGCTGGCGGCCCTGTTGCTGCCGTTGATGCTGACCACCCTTGCGCTGGCCGAGGATAACGCACCGCCGTTGCCGCCGCCCAGCGATGTGGAAGACAGTCCGGCCGCGCGTGAAACGGTGGACACGCTGCCGCCAGAGAAGGGGGGGGCCTTGAGCGATGAGTTGTCCGCGCCCGAGGCCAACAGCAATGTGCAGATTTATTCCTCGACGCGCGAGGATGGCACCAGAATCGATGAGTATTCGCGTCACGGACGTGTCTACATGGTCAAGATATCCCCGCCACACGGCCTGCCGCCGTACTACCTGTACGACAACAACGGTGACGGTACCTTCGAGCGTCGCATCCTGGGCAATTACAAGCATCCCAGTCCGCCGGAATGGGTGATCAAGCGCTTTTAACCGCGCCACTGCGCGCTTGATATTCTACGTCCCATGGCTTGCCTAACACCGCAGCTTCTGCTGATCACCGACCATGCCTGCTACCCGGGCGAGGCATTTATTGCATCCGTTGAGGCGGCGCTTGCCGGCGGGGCCGATGCGGTGCTGGTGCGCGAAAAGCAGATGGACAGCGCACGCCTATTGGCATTTTGCTCCAGGTTAAGGGATATCACCCGGCGCTTCGGTGCCCGCCTGCTGGTGCACACACAGGCCGATGTGGCGCGTGCCGTGGAGGCGGACGGGGTGCATGTTGCATCCGCCGACATGCATGAACTTCCGGCCATGCGTCGCTGGCTGAATGATGAGCGCATGAGGTTGTCCGCTTCCTGCCATGATGCGGCTCAGTTGCAGGCAGCTGCAGATGCAGGCGCAGACTTCGCCCTGCTTTCACCGGTGTTTCCCACGGCCAGCCATCCGGGAGCGCCGTCTATGGGCGCGCAACGGTTCAGGGAACTTGCCGAAGCAGCTGCTTTGCCGGTCATGGCGCTTGGCGGCATCAATGAAACAAACAGGCCTGATCTGGCCGGCTATCCTGTCGCGGTGATCGGTGCCCTGCTTGCAGCCTCCGATCCGGAGCAGGCAGCCAGGTCCTTGCTCTAGGGCCGGCGAATTCCCGGGCTGTTCAGCAACGTATTCATCAGGTCAGTGATTAGCGCAAGGGCGGGGCGATAGACGGGGGATTGCCTGCTTTCCCGGGGGCCGGCCACATTGAGTACCTGCACCCTGTGTTCGACCAACCAGGACGCGATGGTTTTGCATCCCGCTGACGCGTCGGTATCCAGCCGATGCACGAAATACGGTCTGCCGAGCTGCTCGCAGAAGGTGACGGTCAGCGCCGTGCCGCCGGATGGCTCGCCCTGGCACACGATCAGCGTGGCATCGGAATCGCGCACGTTCCAGCGGGTTCGGGTGCGGTAGGAAGAGCCGCGCGTTTCCTGCATCGGATATCGATCGGGGATGGGACCATCCAGTGCGCGACGCCCCTTCGGGCACCAGCCGCCGGTCTCGATGCCAGCCTGTATGGCAGCATCGAGGGCGGCGCGATCCACGCCGGTCTGGCCGCCGGAAACGATCTTGCGCAATTGCGGGTTGAAGCGATTTTTTTTACCTGTCCGGGCCATGCGCAGGCCGCCTTTTTCAGGCGGATTGCAGGTGATCGAGCATGGTGCTCACGGCATCAAGTGCCAGATCAAGCTGTTCGGGGTGTTGCGAACTCAGGCAGACCTTGCCACAGGGCGGGTTGCCGAAGGAGCCGGGATAGGAGCCTATCTCCACTCCGGGGAACTGCGCCTGAATGCGATCGAGAGCCGCGGCATAGCTGCTTTCCGGCAGGCATACCTCGATTTCGCGGCGCTGGAAAGCCTGACCGCCGAAATCATCCAGTATCTCTTCGAGCTGCGAGGCGAAGATGCCGGGCACGCCAGCCAGCACATAGACATTACCGATGCGACCGCCCGGTGCGATGGTCTTTTCGCAGCGGATCAGATGTGCGCCCTGCGGCACGCGACTCATGCGCCGCCGGCCGTCGTTCAGGCCTTCCTCGCCGTAGTATTCGGTCATGGCCTGCACGATATAGCGATGCTCGATCAGCGGCACTCCGAAGGCCTTGGCAATGCATTCCATGGTGATGTCGTCATGCGTCGGGCCGATGCCACCGCTGGTGATCACCGCGTCGTAGCGTTTACGCAGTCGGTTCAATGTACCGATGATGCTTTCCTCGATATCGGGAACGACCGCGACCTCGGCCAGCCTGCAACCCCGCTCGAACAGCTTCTGGGCGGTGAGATATGCATTGGCCTCGCGCGTCCGTCCGGAGAGGATTTCATTGCCGATCACCAGGACGGCTGCGGTCTGATGCCTGCGCGGCGTTGCACACATGGGGCCGAGTCTAGGTAACAGATTTATCTCGCGCTACCTCTGTGCGTGTCATAAAAAAAGGCCGCAGCGAGGGTGTCGCTGCGGCCGGTGGCATCCTTCCCTGTTGGTTCGGCTCAGCCTTGCCGGCGGCCACGTAGGGCGGCAATGCGCGCTTCGGTGGGCGGGTGACTGGCGAACAGGCTGGATATCCTGCCGCCGCGGCCGTGAATCTTCATCGTGGCCAGTGCATCCTTCGGAGCAAGGCCGCCGCCTTCTTCCTCGACCGGCTCGATTTGATGTGCGATGGCCTCGATCTTCTGGAGGGCGCGGATCATCGGGTCTGCTCCGAAGTGCCTGGCGGCGTGTGCATCGGCGCGGAACTCGCGGCGCCTCGAATGCCACATCACCACAATCATGGCGAGGATCGAGAACAGGATCTGCAGCACCATGTTGACGATGAAATAGAGCATGAAATTCATCTGGCCGTCACGCGAGCCGGCGGAAGCGACGATGCGCGCAATCACGCCGGCGAGGAAGTACACAAAGGTGTTCATCAGGCCCTGCAAGAGGGTGGTGGCTACCATGTCGCCATTGCTCACATGGCCCATTTCGTGCGCCAGCACCGCCTGCACCTCGTCGTCGCGCAGGTTGTTCACCAGGCCGGAGGATACGGCCACCATCGAGCGGTTGCGGCCCGGGCCGGTGGCGAAGGCATTGGGTGTTTCATCCCAGTACACCCACACCTCCGGCATTTTCACGCCGTCGCGCCGCGCCAGTTCCTGCACCGTGTTGTAAACAAGCTTCTCTTTCGGGGTGGTCGGTGAGGTGACCTGCTGCATGCGATACATGCGCTTGGCCATCGGCTTGGAGAGCAACAGGGAAATGAAGGCGCCGCCGAAGCCGAACACCATCGCCCAGCCGAACTGCATCGAGGTGATGCTGCCGCGCAGATCGATGCCGAACGCCGGCAGCACGAAACCGATCAGGATATTGCCCGAAATGATCAGGGTCAGAAAGACCAGCAGGTTGGTCAGGATGAGCATAAAAATGCCCTTGAATGCGCGCATGGATTGCCTCCGGATGGTTTTTGGAATGCTTACAGCTATTTATGGGGTTCAGGTCGGCCTGATTCAAGCCGGCTGATTCAAGTCGCCTGATTCAGGGCCGTTTGTTTCAAACAAGACTGCCGCTTCCTCCCAATGGTGTTTGATCGGATGCGAATTATCTCTCAGACCTTGAATTGAACGCAATCGTCCATTATAAAAGGTGAATGACAGATGAAGTGCATGATCCCGACGACATTACCGAAGAAACACTGACGGGTGATGCACAGCATGCCGGCCTGGTGGTGGCGCGCGAGGTGCTTCCCCCGGTGCTCAGCATTCTTCCCCTGTCCAACCGCCCCCTGTTCCCCGGCCTGATTGTGCCGCTGGTTTACGAGGGCGACGAGATGATCAAGGTGTTCCGCGATATCGCAGAGGCCAAGGAAACCTATGTCGGCCTGATACTGGTTCATGACGAGGAAGAGCCGTTCACCACCGGCAATCTTTTCGAGGTCGGTGTGGCGGCCAAGGTGGTGAAGGCGGTCGAGCTTCCCGGCCACGGACTGCATATCGTGGTGGAATGCATGGAGCGCTTCAAGGTGCGTAATTTCACCGCTGCTCCGCCGCATATCAAGGCAAGGGTGCAGTATCACACCGAAACCAGTTATAGCGGCAATGTCGAGCTGCGTGCCTACACCGTGGCCATTATCAACACCATCAAGGAGATGCTCAAGCACAACCCGCTGCATGAGGAGGAGTTGCGTCTGTTCCTGTCCCGTTTCGGATTGGACGAGCCGAATCATCTGGCTGATTTTGCTGCCAGCATGACCACGGCCGGGCGCGACGAATTGCAGGAAGTGCTGGAGACCTATCCGATTTTCGACCGTTTGAAAAAGGTGATGAGCCTGCTCAATCGCGAGCTGAACGTCAGCAAGATCCAGAACCGTATCCGCAGCAATATCGAGGAGCGCATCTCCGAGCAGCAGCGCAAGTATTTCCTCAATGAGCAATTGCACGAGATTCAGAAGGAGCTGGGCATGGAGGAGGAGGCCGGCGATCAGGAAATAAAGCGGCTTCTGGCGCGCGCCAAAAAGCTGAAATTTTCGGAGGAAGCCAGTGATATTTTCGACGAGGAACTGCGCAAGCTTTCCATGCTGGACGAAAGTTCGCCGGAGTTCGGTGTGGCGCGCAACTATCTGGACTGGCTCACCTCGCTGCCGTGGGGGCGCTTCGGTCGCGACCGCTACAATCTGAAACGTGCCGCATCCGCACTGGACAAGGATCACTCGGGACTGGCCGATGTGAAGCAACGCATTCTGGAGTTCATTGCCATCGGTGGACGCAAGCAGGAGGTTGGCGGTTCGATCATCCTGTTCGTCGGCCCGCCGGGTGTGGGCAAGACCAGTATCGGGCGGGCCATTGCCAAGGCGGTGAACCGGCCCTTCTACCGCTTCTCCGTCGGGGGCATGCGCGACGAGGCCGAGATCAAGGGCCACCGCCGGACCTACATCGGCGCCATGCCGGGCAAGATCATCCAGGCGCTTAAGCAATTAAAGGCAGCAAACCCGGTGATCATGATCGACGAGGTGGACAAGATCGGCAACGATTTCAGGGGAGATCCGGCCTCTGCCCTGCTGGAGGTGCTTGATCCGGAGCAGAACAGCGATTTCCTCGATCATTACCTGGATGTGCGTTTTGATCTTTCGCGGGTGCTGTTCCTGCTTACCGCCAACCAGCTCGATACCGTGCCGGCGCCATTGCTGGACCGGGCCGAAATCATCCGTCTGCCGGGTTATATCGCCGAGGAGAAGGTGCAGATCGCACGCAAGCACCTGTGGCCACGACTGCTCAAGGAGAACGGCTTGTCACGCAGTGACATCCGGCTGGCTCCGGCCGCGCTGCGGCATCTGGTCGAGGATTATGCGCGTGAGCCGGGTGTGCGGCATCTGGAACAGTTGCTGAAGAAGATTCAGCGCAAGGCGGCCATGCGGCTGGCTGAACAGGAGGCCGGACAGGAAAAGAGCGACGCGGGGAAAGAAGCGGAACAGCTGGTGATCAACACGCGCAACCTGGATGAGTTCGCCGGCAAGCCGAAATACCGCAACAAGAAGCAGAACCGCGGCGTGGGCATGGTCACAGGGCTGGCCTGGACTGCCATGGGCGGCGTGACGCTCGATCTGGAGGCGGCGCGCGTGTATGAAGATCGACGTGGTCTGAAACTCACCGGCCAGCTTGGCAAGGTGATGCAGGAGTCCGCAGAGATTGCCTATTCCTATATCACCGCGCATCTCTCCCGGTACGGCGCGCCGGCAGCGTATTTCGACAAGGCATTCGTGCACCTGCATGTGCCGGAGGGTGCAGTGCCCAAGGATGGCCCGTCGGCCGGCATCAGCATGGCCACCGTGCTGCTCTCTCTGGCGCTGAACAAGGCTCCGGCGGGGATGGCCATGACCGGCGAGTTGACCCTGACCGGCGAGGTGCTGCCCATCGGCGGCGAGCGCGAGAAGCTGCTGGCCGCGAAAAGGCTGGGCATCAGCGAGGTAATCCTGCCGTATGGCAATCGCGTGGATGTTGAGGAGCTGGCTGAATCGGTGGTGGAGGGCGTGACCATCCACTTCGTGAAGCATTTCGATGAGGTGGCTCGCCTGATGTTCGACATCAGCCCGAAGCCCGGGAGAAGGCAGCGCAAGCGGCCGGCCTGATTATTCGATGCCCTCAAGGGTGATCGTGACGGCCAGTCCGCCGCCCTCGGCATGCCTGGCATGAATGCTTCCGCCGTGCATGTCGATCACGCGTTGCGCGATAGCCAGGCCCAGCCCGTAGCCGCCTCCCGAGCGCGTACGCGCCTCCTCGGCTCGAAAGAAGGGCTCGAAGAGATGAGCCAGCGCCTCCTCCGGAACCCCGGGGCCGTGATCGCGTACGGTGATACTGATGCCGTCGCCTGTGTGGTGCATGTCGACCCGGACGGCCGTTCCGTCCGCTGTATGCCGTACGGCGTTACGCAACACATTATCCAGTGCACGCTGTAGCCACCGGCGGTCAGCCCGTATGCGGCAGCCCGGTAGCGTATCCGTCTCAACCCGCTTGCCTGCGGCCTCTGCCTCGAAGCTGGCATCAGATATGACCTCAATAAGCAGGGCGGCGAGGTCAAGCTCGGTCATTTCCGCGACGATCGCACCCTGCTCGAAGCGCGCCAGGCTGAGCACCTCGCCGATCAGCTCGTTCAACCGTCCGGCCTCCAGCGCGATGCGCTGAAGGTCATCCTGAGCGGCATTGCCGGCGGTATCGCGCGCCAGTTCCAGAGCCACCGTCAGGCGGGCCAGGGGCGAACGCAATTCGTGCGAAACATCGCGCAGCAATTGCTTGTGGCTTTCCATCAGGCCCTGCAACTGCGTCGCCATGGCATCGAAACTGCGTGTCAGTTCGCCAAGCTCGTCGCCGCGCCCGGCCAGGGCCTGTGGCGCGCGAGTGTCCATGCGCCCGCTGCCCAGCCGGGACGCTGTTTGCTGCAACTGGCGGATCGGGCGGGTGAACATGCGGCTGAGCAGCCAGCTGACCAGCAGGATGGTGAATAGCGCCAGCGACAGGCGCAGCATCAGGGCATAGCGGCTGTTCTGCTGCATGGCATCGGGTTCGATCAGGCTGCCGGCCACCCAGTAAAACCGTCCCCGGGAGGTGTCTACGGGCACAACGCTGATCAGATGCGGCGGGCGCACCAGCCTGAGGGGTACGCCTTTGGCAACGGCCTGCTGGACCAGCTTGTCGATCTTGGGCGGCAGCGGGCGTCCACGGCCGATCAGCGGCATGCCTCCGGCATCGAGCAGGTAGCCCCGGAACCGTGCCTGGTGCATGCTGCGACGCATCCAGCGGCGCAGCGCATTCTGGCCTTCCCCGATATAAAGATTGGCCGCCGTATCGGCATAGCCGGCCAGTTGATCCAGCCGCTGTTCGGTCTGCTGGCTTTGCAGCAACCAGTGCTGGCTGAACCAGGAGGACGCCGCCGCAATGGCCGACAGGCTGAGCAGCAGGGCGAGAAAAAGTTTCCAGAAAAGGCGCATGCGTTGGCTCCGCTTCGTTCAGCCCGGCCCGGTCAGTCGAGGGCCAGCAGCCAGCCGACGCCGCGCACGGTCTTGATGCGCGGCTCGCCGTTATCCATCACGGCCAGCTTCTTGCGGATGCGTCCGATGTGCACATCCAGCGTGCGGTCGAACGGACCGTGGTGCTTGCCCAGTGCCTGCTCGGTCAGTTCGTTTTTTTCCACCACCTTGCCGGCATGTTCGAGCAGCACGCTGAGGATGTTGTATTCACTGCTGGTCAGTATCAGTTCAGCGCCGCCCTCGAGAATGCGACGCGATTGCGGATGCCATTCGAAGCCGGCGATATGCTGCACTTGCGGGGTATCGGACTGCTTTTCATCGGCACGCACGCCTTCGGCACGGCGCAGCACGGCGCGGATGCGAGCGGCCAGCTCGCGCGGGTTGCAGGGCTTGGGAATGTAGTCGTCTGCGCCGAGTTCCAGGCCGATAATGCGATCCATTTCCTCGCCGCGCGCGGTGAGCATGATCACCGGCAGTTGTGAAAAGCCGCGCAGTTCGCGCAGCACATCCATGCCGTTCTTGCCCGGCATCATCACATCGATGACTGCCAGATCAAAGGTGTCCGTGCGCATGCGCTCCAATCCGGCGGTGCCGTCGGATTCACTGTCCACCGAAAAACCCTCATGCGTGAGAAAGCGCCGCATCAGGTCGGTCAGTTCGATATCGTCATCGATCAGCAGGATGTTCATGGGCCTCATGATGCCATGAAACATATCGCTGGAAACAGCTCCGCCAGCTGTATGGCTATGTTTTTACGTATTCGTTACAATGTTTTTCCATTTGCATACATGGTGGCTGCACTCGTTTGCTGTTCGGCTGCCATGCTTCGTCATGTACGGCGCAGAGCGCCTGTCAAAAGGAGATCGACATGGACATGAAATTGAACAAATCCCTGCCTGCCATCGGATTGCTGGTGGCGACCATGCTGGCGGGCCCGGCGTTTGCCTGCCCGGGCGGACCAAGCGGCCCCGGTGGCGGCTGGTCGCAGGACAGGCAGCAGCGGATGGCAGAAGAACTGAATCTGAGCAAGGAGCAGATGAAGCACTTCAAGACGATTCATGAAGATGCGCGTGACGCCATGCAGGCCAATCGCGATGCCATGCGGGCAAACCGCGATGCCATGCGGGCGCTTGACCCGTCCGCGGCAGATTACATGGCCAGAACGAGCAAGCTGGCCGCAGAGAAGGGCAAGCTGGTCGAAGAGATGATGATGCAGCGCGCCCGTCTGCGTGCCCAAACTGCCGCCATCCTGACGCCCGAGCAGCTCGCAAGGCATGAACAGCTGCGCAAGGAGCGCAGGGCAAAATGGAAGGAGCGCCGTAGTGATGGTCGTGGCATGGGTCGCGGCACCGGCATGGGCCGTGGTGGTCCGGATGGAGACAGGGGGCCGCGCGGCTGGTAATCGCCGGTTCCGAAGTTGAACAGAGCGCCTGCCACTAAGTGGCGGGCGCTTTTTCTATGGGACAGGGCAGGAATCAATCTGTCGTTTTTACAGCTGTATTGAAGTCGGCCTCGTGCGAGTTGCTCCCCTTTTAAGATGGTTGTCGGGAGGCTTGTCTCTCCGTGTTCTATGTACAGGACAGTCGGCGTAGGCTGCGGGCATGCCGATGATGACCCTTAACCACATTCACAAGGCCTTCGGACCGCAGGTGCTGCTCGATGATGTGTCGTTCTCCATCACGCGCGGCGTGCGCATCGGGTTGATCGGGCGCAACGGCGAGGGCAAGTCCACGCTGCTCAGGATTATGGCCGGGCAGGTGGAATGCGATGAGGGCGATGTCACACTGCGAAACAATGCGCGCGTGGCCTACCTGCCGCAGGCGCCGCATTTCGATGCCGGCGAAACGGTATTTCAGGTAGTGGCCGGCGGTCTGGGCGATGTCGCGCAGGCGCTGGATGAGTATCACGAAGCCCTGCACGCGCTGGAGAGCGACAGTTCGGAACAGGCAATGAAGCTACTGGATGAAAGACAGGCCGAGCTGGAGCGCAGTGGGGCATGGCAGTTTAACGCACGCATCGAAACCGCGATTTCCAAACTGAAACTTGACCCCGACCGCGATGTCGGCGAACTGTCCGGCGGTTGGCTCAGGCGCGTGGCGCTGGCGCGCGCGGTGGTGTCCGAGCCCGATGTACTGCTGCTCGATGAGCCGACCAACCATCTGGACATTGCCTCGATTGAATGGCTGGAGGATTTTGTCGCATCCTTTCCCGGCGCGGTGCTGTTTATCACCCATGATCGCTATTTTCTCGATGCCGTGGCCGAGGAAATCGTTGAGCTGGATCGCGGTCACCTGACGCATTTCCCCTGTTCGTATGCCGAGTACCTGGAGAAAAAGGCTGAAATGCTGGCCATCGAGGAGAGCCAGCACCGCAAATTCGACAGGCTGCTGGCCGGCGAGGAGCGCTGGATCCGGCGCGGCATTCCGGCCCGGCGCACGCGCAACGAAGGTCGGGTGCGCGGCCTGGAGGACCTGCGCAGGCAGCGCGCGGCACGGCGCATGCGGGGAGGGGATGTTGATCTGCGCGTCGCGACCGGGGTGAAGCCCGGCAAGATGCTGATGGAGGCCATCGAGGTTTCCCATGCCTTCGGCGATACCCGTATTGTGTGCGATTTCTCGCACAAGATCATGGCCGGCGATCGGGTGGGCCTGATCGGCCCAAACGGCATCGGCAAGACCACGTTGCTGAGAATTCTGCTCGGAGAGATGAAGCCGGATGCAGGGCGGGTGCGTCATGGCGTGCGACTTGCCCCGGCCTTTCTCACCCAGATGCGCGAGCTGAATCCCGAGATGAAAATAAAAGACGTGCTGCTGCCGCTGGGCGGCAACTATGTCCATGTCGGCGGGCATGAGCCGAGGCATGTGGTCAGCTATATGCAGGATTTCCTGTTCAACAAGGAGCGCCTGAACTCCCGCGTCGCCGCGTTGTCCGGCGGTGAGCGCGGCCGGCTGATGCTGGCGAAGCTATTGCTCGAACCCGCCAATCTGCTGGTGCTTGATGAGCCGACCAACGATCTGGATATCGGTACGCTGGCCATGCTTGAGCAGGCACTGGCCAACTACGAGGGCACGGTGATTCTCGTATCGCATGATCGTGCCTTCATGGATCGTGTGGCCAACCGCGTGCTGGCCTTCGAGGGTGACGGGAAGATCGTGCCGGTGGAGGGCGGTTATTCCGACTATGCCGCCTGGAAGGTGCGTCGCGACGCCGAGGCAGCCGAGGAGGCGGCGAAGGCGCGCGAGATTTCGAACCGGGGCAGGGCCGAGGGGAAGCCGGTGAAGGAAAAGAAGAAGGTCAAACTTTCCTACAACGAGCAGCGTGAGCTGGACGGCCTGCCTATCCTGATCGAGAAGCTGGAAACCGAGAAGGCGGAGATCGAGGCCCGTTTCTGCGCAGCCGATTACTTCAGCCGTGACCCCGAAGCCTTCCAGCAGGATCAGCAGCGGCTTGCCGCCATGGAAGCGGAATTGTCAGACAGCTATACCCGGTGGGAGGCACTCGAAGCCAAGCTGGAAGCGATGGCTGCCGGGTGATGCTGTATTTTGCCTACGGCTCGAATATGTCCACGCCGCGTCTGCAGGCCAGGGTTCCTTCTGCGCAGATCCTCGGCGTTGCCGTGCTTGCCGCGCACCGGCTGGCATTTCACAAGATCGGCGGGGACGGCACGGCCAAGTGCGATGCCTGCCACACCGGGGATGCTGGCGATACGGTACTTGGCGTGGTGTTCAGGATTGATGCGCGCGAGAAGACTGCACTCGACGCATTCGAGGGGCTTGGGCGCGGTTACGAGCAGAAGCAGGTGACGCTGGCCATGTCCGACGGCTCATCGCTGGAAGCCTTCACCTACTACGCGACGCTGATCGATGACGCGCTCAGGCCGTTCGACTGGTACAGACAGCATGTGTTACGCGGGGCGGTTGAACACGGGCTGCCCCGGGCTTATGTGCGCCGCATCGAGGCCGTGCCGGCGGTTGCCGATCCGCTTGCCGGTCGTAGTACCGCGGAAATGATGATTTATCGCTGACGGTCGGGGACGGGATGCCCTGCACCCTGCTCAGGGGTCTGTAACGCCTGAAGGTTTTTCCTGTTGTTCCGATTCCATATCTGCCGGTTTCGTGGTGGCTGCTTTGGATTGCCAGCGTTCCTGCAGGGCCGGAATGTTCTTGCTGTGCGTCAGGATGACGATTTCATCACCCTTGGCGAATTTCGTGTCCGCACCGGCGTGGACAAACTTGCCGTCGCGATAATAGCAGATGACCCTGGCCTCGGAGGGCAGGTCCAGATCCGCCGGGCCGACGGCATCCTCATCTTTGGCGATCATCGAGAAGAAGCGCGCCTCATCCTTGATGACAGTCGAAAGCTCGACGCTTTCGCTGCCGCTGACCATATCCTCCAGATAGCGGATGATGGTGCGCGACGGCACGATAATGTCCTTCAGCCCGAGCTCAAGGCAGATGGTTTCGAACTGGCTGTCGGCAATGCTCGTGACCACCCGCTTGAAGCCCAGCGAACGTCCGACCAGGCCGGCAATGAGATTGATCTGATCACTGCTGGTCAGGCAGAAAAGGAAATCCGTTTCGGTGGGATTGACCTCGCGAAGGATGTCCGGACGACTGCCGTCACCCTGCAGAAAGCTGCAATCCATGTCCTCGGATAGCTCGTCGATCTTTTCCTTCGATGCTTCGATGATGATCACTTCATGGTCTTTTTTGATGAGGGCCCTGGCTGTGCCGACGCTTTCCTTGCTGGCACCGATAAATACGATTCTCATGCGACCTCCATTCTCCTGCCGAACCATGTGCCGCGATAAAGCAGCACAAGCCAGGCAATGATTTCAAGCCTGCCCATCAGCATGTCCGCGCACAGCACACCCTTGAGCAGCGGCGGAAGTGTTGTGCTCGTGATGCCGACCGACAGCCCTGCCGTACCGGTGGCCGAGGCCACCTCGAACAGGGAATCAAGCGGACTGTAGCCCATGGCCACGAACGGCAGCCAGGAGAGCGCCACTACCATCACGAACAGCAGGATCAGCAGCATGGCCTCCTGAATCTCGCTGCCCTGAAGTTGCCTTTTGCCCAGCATGGGCTCCACCACGGCATGCCTGGGCAGACAGGCGCGCACAATAACCATGCGTAACACGGCAAAGACAATCAGCAGGCGCAATACCTTGATGCCACCGGCCGTAGATCCGGCACCGCCGCCGATCAACATGGAGTAGATCAGCACCAGCTTCGAGTCCGTATCCAGGTCCGAGCAGGGCATGGAGGCGAAGCCCGCCGTGCTCTGCGCCGAGAAGGCCAGCAGTGGCGCGTGATGCAGCACATCCGCCCATGCCATGCCGTCGAGCAGTCGCATGCTGGCGCCGAGCAGCAGCGTAGTGACCAATGCGGCGCCGATGATGGAATACAGCTGCAGCATATCGACGGGCCGGAGCTGTCTTTCGCGCAGGGTATGGTAGTACAGGGTGAGGGGAATGGCGCCGGCCAGACAGAGCAGGGTGATCCACGATTGGGATGTCGTGTTCAGTGCTGCCAGGCTGTTGTCGTGGGGCGCAAAGCCACCGGTTGAGACCGATGCCAGGGTGTATAGCACCGCATCCAGGCCTCCCATGCCTGCCAGAAGCGCGCCGCCAATGCCGATGGCTGTCATCGTCAGATAGACCTTCAATACGAGCCGTGCATGCGCTTTGGTGCCGCCGATGAGGTCGTCCTGCTCGGCATCGGCAGATGCAAGTCCCTTGGCAACCAACCCGGGATGAATCAACAGTGCCAGCGACAGCACGACGATCCCCAGGCCTCCGTACCACTGCATCCATGCCCGCGAGAACAGGAATGTTTCAGGCATGTTCGCCAGGGTCGGGACGGTGCTGAGACCTGTCGTCGTGATGCCTGAGACCGCCTCGAACAGGGCATCGATGAATGACAGTCCGGAGGCCATCATCGGATAGCTCATCACCAGCGGAGAGGCGGCGAACATCAGAGCCACCAGCACCATGCCCTCGTTGGGCTGCATGTCGGCAGGCGCATGCAGTCGCGCCAGCACGCTGCCAAGAAGCGACAAGCCGATGACCACCGTGGCATATCTGAGGCTGATAGCGGTTTCGCCGAACAACAGGGAAATCGTCAGCGGCACCAGGGTCAGTGCAGCCAGCACCAGACAGAGCTGTCCGAAGTATTTCAGTATCACGCGCGGGCGGACTGAATATCTGAGTTCAGCTGCCTGTTGGGTCACGAAAAGTACCTGCCTCCGTAGCTGCTTCAGGCCTTTAATAACGACGGCCTGTTGATGCTTGTAGCACAAAAGCGTTGGAAAAGCTTGGATTTACAGTTCCTTTCACGCCCGGGCAAAGGCCTCAGGAAAGGCGTGCTGTTAGGCAAGGAGGGGGCATTGTGGTGGAATGTGCGGATGAATTGGTGGGAAAAATCGCTGGATGAGCTGAACGACGAACAGTGGGAAGCGCTGTGCGACGGATGCGGCCTGTGCTGCATGCACAAGTTCGAGGACGAGGATACCGGTGAGGTATTGTACACCGATGTGGCGTGTCGGCTGTTCGATGTGGCGACATGCCATTGCACGGACTACGCAAACAGGAGTGTGCAGGTGCCCGAATGTCTGCGCATCCGGCAGTTCGAACCCGAAGAATTTGCATGGCTCCCCCCGACCTGTGCCTATCGTCTGCGTTTCGAGGAAAGGCCCCTGTTCGACTGGCATCCGCTGGTGTCCGGGAATCAGGACTCCGTGCACCGGGCTGCCATATCGATGCAGGGTCGCTGTGTTTCCGAGGCAGAGGTGGATGCGGACGAGGTGTCGCTGCACATCATTGAGCCGGCCAGTGATTAGTCCTGCGGGCGGTGGTGAAGGTGCTGCTGATTTGGCATGCTTCGCCCCTTTCGGCCGTAAGGGCTTAACGGAGCAAACAGCATGAACAAACAGGTTATCGTCGCAGCGCTTTATCATTTCGCCGCCCTGGAGAACTTCCGCGACATGCGGGCACCCTTGCTGGATGTGTGCGAGAAGGCAGGCATCAGGGGCTCGCTGCTGCTGGCACGGGAGGGCATCAATGGCACTGTGGCCGGCGATCGTGCGGGCATCGACACGTTGCTGACTTATCTGCGCAGCGATAAGCGACTGGCGCAGCTGGACCACAAGGAATCGCTCGCTGCCGCGATGCCGTTCTACCGCATGAAGGTGAAGCTGAAGAAGGAGATCGTGACCCTCGGTGCGCCCGAGGCCGATCCGAGTGTGTGCGTTGGTCAGTACATCGAGCCGCAGGACTGGAATACGCTGATCTCGCAGCCTGATGTGCTGCTGCTCGATACGCGTAACGATTACGAATACGAGGTCGGCAGCTTCAGGGGCGCGGTCAATCCCGATACCAAAACCTTCCGCGAGTTTCCGGAATTCGTCCAAAGCCATTATAACCCGCAGCAACACAAGCGCGTGGCGATGTTCTGCACCGGCGGCATCCGTTGCGAGAAGGCATCGGCATATATGCTGCAGCACGGCTTCGAGTCCGTTTACCACCTGAAGGGGGGCATCCTGAAATACCTCGAACTGGTGCCCGAGGATGAAAGCCTGTGGGAAGGCGAATGTTTCGTGTTCGATGAGCGGGTGAGCGTGGGGCACGGCCTGAAGCCGGGCGATTATACGCTGTGCCGTGCCTGTCGTTATCCGCTGACACCGGCCGACAGGCAGGCCCCTGAATTCGAGGAGGGGGTGAGCTGCGCCCACTGTATTGCCGGGCTGAGCGAGGAAAAGAAGGCCGGCCTGCGCGAGCGCCAGCGGCAGACCGAACTGGCAGAAGCGCGGCACCGCGAGCATATCGGCATGGATATCACGGCTGAACGCCGGGCCAAGCTGGAAGATGCCCTGCGCAAGGGGGCCAAGCCGCCGCGCCATCTGCGCGAAGCGGCCTGACGGGACTCATCTCAGGCCGGAGGTTTAACAGAAGGGGCGAGATAGTCCCCGAGTTAAGAGAAGCTGGCAGGGGTATCCACGGGCCACCCGGCCCGGTAGTGCGGCAAGCGGACTCAGGCCCTGGGCCCGGGCAAGCGGCGTCGACTTATTTTTTCGCGGGTTCGGCGTTGTGGATGTGCACATCGCGCTGCGGGTAGGGGATGGTGATACCGGCATCGTCGAAGGCCAGCTTGATCTTCTCGGTCAGGTCGAAGCGCACGGCCCAGTAGTCCGAGGTTGCGGCCCACGGGCGCACGTTGAAGTTCACGCTGGAATCGGCCAGCTCACCGACTGCGACCAACGGGGCAGGGTCCTTCAGGATGCGTTCGTCTGCAGCGATTACGGACTCTATGATTCCGCGTGCTTTGCGCAGGTCGTCGTCGTAGCCGATGCCGAACACCATGTCGATGCGGCGGGTGTCGCGGGCCGAGAAGTTGGTGATTGTACCGCCGTAGATGGCGCCGTTGGGAACGATGATTTCCCGGTTGTCGCCGGTCTTCATGCGGGTGCTGAATACGCCGATCTCCTCAACGACGCCGGCCGTGCCGGCGGCCTCGATGAAGTTACCCACCTTGAAGGGTCGGAAGATGATCAGCAGTACGCCGGCTGCGAAATTCTGCAAAGAGCCCTGCAGGGCCAGTCCGACAGCCAGGCCGGCTGCGCCGATCAGGGCGATGAATGAGGTGGTATCCACGCCCAGCTGGTCGAGCGCGGCAATAATGATGAACAACAGCAGGATGGCATTGGTGATGGAGGTGACAAAGCCGATCAGGATCGGGTCGGTGCCGGCCTTTTTCATCAGGCTTGCGACCAGGTTGGTCAATGCGCGCGCGATCCAGCGACCGATGACGAAGATGGCCAGGGCCATCGCGATATTGATGCCCCATGGCAGGGCGTAGGTGTCGACCAGTCTTTCAAGGTTGATGTTATTCATCGTGTCGCACTCCTGTTTAGTATGACGTATCGTTTCACATATTGGCTATGGCGTCAGCAGAAATGTCCGCGGCATCTCCGGCTCGGGTTGCAGCTCAGATGTCAGGGGCATCCAGGCTGGCTGGCACCAGTAAAGCCCCGCCCTCCTCGCGCATCGGCAACGCGGTGAGTCCGCGCGGGCAGGGCCCGGCGAGGCAAGCGCCGGATTCCGGTGCGAACAGGGCACCATGCGTCTGGCAGACAAGCAACTTGCCGTCCTCGGAGAAAAACCGTCCCGGCACCCAGTCCAGCGTGCTGCCATTGTGCGGGCAGCGGTTCAGGTAGGCATACAGGGCGCCGCCGAAGCGCACGGCAAAGCCGTCTTCGCGGGAGGCTCCGATATGCAGGGAGAAGGTTCTGGCCTTGCCCTCGTCGGGGCTGTCGATGGCCTGCCAACTGATCGCTTCCATGGCCTGTATTGCAGGCGAGAATACTGCCGGGTGCAAGCGTGGGGTGATCGGCGGAGCCCGAAAAGAAGGCGGCCGCCCGTCGGCGACCGCCGGCAGCCTCAACAGCTGCCTATCTACCATGCTTGTAGACCCGTGTGTTCCGCCTGTCAAATCAACCTGTCAGATTACAGGCCTCACACGGTTTAATCGGTATCGAAGGTGGCGGCTTCGCGATAGGCCTCGGCAGCCGCCTTCCAGTCGCCGCTTTCGGTATGCCAGTGGCCAAGCAACTGCCATGCCTGCCGTGACGGTCGTGTAGCCAGCAGGTGGTCCATGTGTTCGCGTGCCAGACCGGTCAGCCCGGCCGAGTGCGCCAGGCCTGCACGCAGCAGGGCGAGGGCGGGGATCAGGTCGTCATCGCCGCGTTTTTCCATGCGACGATAGGTTTTCATCGCATCCTCCCGCATCAGCGGTGCCAGTTCGATGGCGATGTCGGCATCGTCGTGCCTCTCCAGGTGCGCCAGCCACAGCTTGCGGCAAGCCGCGATATCACCGGCCGCGATCATGGCGCGGCCCAGGGCAAGCAGCACATCGCGAGATTCAGGCTGCAGGCGGTGCGCCTTGCGAAGGAAGGCCATGCGATCTTCCCGGCCTTCTTCCCCGGTGTCGCTTGCCGCTGCCAGATGCATATAGGCCTCGGCCAGCTTCGGTGCGGCGCGCGAGGCCGAGTTGCCGCCGCGCTGCCAGGTTTCCTCCAGCATCGCAACCAGTGCATGCCAGTCACCGGTCTCGTGCAACAGACCGGCCTTGCGCTCCAGGGCAAGCGGCGCTCCGGGATGTGCCTCCAACCATGCATCGAGATGCTTGTGGCGCACGCCGGGGTCGGCTTTTCGCGTGTTGCCGGGATCGGTGGCCATCCGTGCGGACAGGGCGGTCAGCAAGGCATCATCGTCCTCGCCCGGCAGGGGGATGTCCGCCGGCGACATCGGAAGTCGCCCAAGCAGCGCATCGGCCCACTCCGGAAGAAAGCCACGCCCCTTGCGGAAATGTTTCCAGCCGCGCTCGCCGCGCATGTCCACCCATTCGCTCAGGCCGTCGTACAGGAATGTCTCGCGGCGCCTCATCCGGCCGGTTTTCAGCACATGCCACAGCTGGCCGGGGCCCGCGAGAATGGCCAGCAGGATGCGGCGCAGCAGCCAGTAGACGGCAAGGGCCAGAACAAGCGCCAGGATGAACGGCCCCTGGCGGGCCTCGAAAATCCAGCCGAAGGCCTGGATACTTAGCGTGGCGTCGGCCACATCGGGGAACAGCGCGAACAGGGCAGCCAGAGACAGGGCGAGAATCAGAACGATCAGGGTGCGCATTACAGGGCCTCCATCCAGTCATGGGCTTGCTTGCGGGAGATTTCGACATCTCTGCGGATGGCATCCAGTGCGTCCGACAGACCGGCAGCGCTGTCATCGGTGATCCGGTTTCCAGGCAGTTCGCGCGTCGCGTCGAGCAATTGGCGCCAGGCGTGAGCTTCCGGCCAGTCGCCGATCTCCAGCGCATGCGCCATGTCCAGCAGGCGCTGGCGTATGGCGTCCTGCTCCTGCGCGACAGGACCGGGTGCATGGCGCAGGTGGAAGGTATTGGCCAGCCATGCGAAATACGGGTTTTCGGGGGCGGGAATCAACTCGCGGTGCTCCGCGACCGGGATGGCGGCAGCGATTTTTTCCAGCCTCTGGCGCAGGGTTTTGATCTGTTGCACGTCCTTTTTCAGGCGCGAGGCCATATCGTCCGCCTGCTGCCGGTGCTCCTCGTCCAGCGCGGGGCGGGTGGCAAGATAGGCCCACATATCGGTACGCTGCGGGAGCCGCATATCCGGGCTGGCCAGCAGAACAAGCCACATGCGCGGTTCGATGGTTGGCGGGGCGTTCAGTCGCTGCGTCAGCACTTCCTGTTCACTGCGCAGGCTGCCGAGCTCGGCCT
>Ga0102953_1000369_pt1 | contig 32036 bp, 29 predicted proteins | sample SalPon2A_C_D2_MG_FD_78509 | JGI IMG/M metagenome (GOLD analysis project Ga0102953, IMG submission 78509) | Soil microbial communities from South San Francisco under conditions of wetland restoration - Salt Pond MetaG R2A_C_D2_MG | ecosystem: Environmental > Terrestrial > Soil > Wetlands | place... | reverse complement strand
TGCGCGGCAGCGGCATCGAGACCGGCGGGCCTTCCCCCCTGAGCCAGGGAGACCGTCAGGCCTTCGCCAACCGGCTGGATGCTTTTCTGACCCGCCATGCCCCGAGGTAAAGGCTCTTTGGAAAACGTGAAAAAGACCGCTCCATCTGTCCTTTTTTGTCAGTTCCGACCGCAGCAATTCGGCGCACGGGCCGTAAAATCCCCTCCCCGGGCACGATTTTAGGCTGGCACAATTCCTGTAGTCTTGGACAATCGTCCGCTTTCCATTCCATAAACCGGCGGCCGGGTCCGACCGGCCGCATCGACCAGGAGGCAACGCCCATGCTCTGCCGACGATTCGTGCTCACCCTCGCCCTTGTCCTGTTCACCGCCGGGGCGGCCCACGCCGATCTCGACGTATACCTGAGCAATCTCAACATCAATGCCCAGGCCGACCTCGGCGGGTTCAAGGCCCAGGTGGGAGCCCACTTCGGGGCCTCCGGCTCCCAGCTCGACCTTGCCTTCCGCACCGTCAACGAGCCCGGACACGTCGCCCTCTGCTTCTGGCTGGCCCGGCAGTCCCATCAGCCCGTGGAGGTCGTGCTGCGCGAGTACCGCAGCCACCAGGGGCAGGGCTGGGGGGCGCTCGCCAAAAGCCTCGGCATCAAGCCCGGTTCGCCGGCCTTCAAGGCGCTCAAGCGGGGGGATCTCGGTTGGCAGCCGGCCGGAGGCACCTCCAGGGGCAAGGGCAAGGGCCATGCCGGGGGAAAGGGGAACGGTAAGGGGAAGGGGCATTCCTGAAACTGCGGAATCCGGGTTAGTACCTCCGCTTCCAACAACCGGAAAGCTCTCGAAATGTTGGGAGGGTCGGTTTTTCACGATCCAGCAGGGCCGGTGTCTTGACATCCCCTCCCACCACCATCTGCGAATCGCTGCTGTTTCGTAAATGGCGATCCACGAAGACGCGCCGCTCGGCCATCGCAGCAACGGTGTTCGGAGGCAGCGGCCCAGGCGAATGCCATGCGGCGCAGCCACAAGTTTCTTTTGGTTCGTTTTCTTTGCGCTCAAAGAAAATGAACCCGGCTGCCGGCCGGGACCGGCGGTGCCTTGTGGCAAGAAAGCAACGGCCTCCATAAATTGTCCCTCCTCCCCAGTCGGGAGAAGGCCTGCGTCGTTGAACCGGGCTGTGTGAAATGCCTATCCGAGCCGCGGAAATTTGATGACGGATCAGTATCTGAGGGCAAACAAGAAGGGCGGCCGATTCGGCCGCCCTTCTTGTTTGCCCGGGGAAGTTGTCTGGCGGAAACTACTGCAGAACCTTGCAGTTGTCCTTCGACCAGGTCTTGCGCTCGCCGCCGGCATCGACTTCGAAGAACTCGTCTTCCATGTCGCAGGCGACGATCTTGCCGATCTGGTGAGTGACGATATGCTTGACCTGCATCTCCTCCCCTGAACCGATCGATTTACAAATGCCCTGGAATTCGTCGTGTCTCATGACCGACCTCCGTTTCTTCTCTTTCACCCTGGGGAAATTACCATCCCTTTACCTGTATAATTATAGCAGCGGTTCGGGCCAGCGCCAGTTTCGCCTTACCTCTGCCGCCCGAACTGGAGAGCAAACGACGTTGACAGCCGGGGCGCCATGAGGTATGCCCCAAGTATCCCCCTTCCCAACCGAAAGGATCCTCCATGAACTTCGTCGCCGTTCTCTACCGGCTGGCGCTGGCCTTCTGGGTCGGCGGAGTCGCCCTCTTCACCTTCGTCCTCACCCCCGTCCTGTTCAAGACCCAGCCGCGCGACCTGGCCGGCAAGATCGTCGGCGTCCTCTTTCCCGGTTACTTCTACTGGGGCCTCGGCTGCGGCGCCATCGCCCTGCTCTGCCTGGTGCTGCAGCGCGGCCGGCACTTCGTGCCGGCGCTGATTCTGCTGATCCTGATGCTGACGGCGACCGGCTACCAGTCCCTGGTCATCGAGCCGAAGGCCGCCGCCCTCAAGGAACGGATCGGCTCCTTCGAGACCACTCCGAAGGACCATCCCCTGCGGCGGGAGTTCTCCCGCCTGCACGGCATCTCGGCGGCCTGCAACCTGGCCGTTTTCGTCGGCGGGGTGGTGCTGGTGGTGCTGCTGTAAGGGGGCCGGGGCCGCCGAAGGACAAAGAAGCCGTTCCCGCCCGGTGATTTCCGGGCGCTGCGACTTGCCGAATGGCTCTGCTGGCGTAAAATGTCCCGAAGGAACCATTTTCTCCCTTCCGAATGGAAATCAGCGCCATGCATTCAGGATTGGCCGGGACTCTTCTGCTGCTTGCCCTGGGAGCGACAATGCTCTGCTTGCCGGGCTGCGGCTCCTGCCCGACCACACTGAAAAAGATGGCAAAAACGGACGTCGACATGGTGGCCGATGCCCACTTCAGCGAGGTGGACCACCTGCTTCGCGACCTGACGATCAAGCTCTACCGCCGCAACCCCCGCGAACTTCGAAAAACCCCCGGGGCGACCATCCAGTCCCGCCTGCGCCAGTTATTCGAATCGGTTCCGATGCCCGCCTTCGCCGAGCTGAAAGGGCGCCACGGCACCACCGCCATCGATCTCTGCTTTCAGCCGGAATTCGAGGGGGACCGGATCTTCGCCCTGGTGGCCGGGTTGCGCGGGATGATGCTATCGGCCTACGGAAACCGCGGCGAACAGTTCCTTTTCGACTCCCTCGACCCCCAGGCGCTCTACCACAGCGCCCGCAACCTTGAGATCGTGGTCTGGCGCCTGAGCAACTTCATGAATTCGGACGAAGAACCGTTTCTGTACACCAACAGCCTGCCGGGCGAGGAGAGAAACCTCAGCTTCGAACGTCTCTTCGGAAAGCTGATCGCCCTGCAGGACATGATGACCACCATCGCCGCCGACGGCCACCAGAGGGTCATCAACAAGGTGGTGCAAAGCCTCGCCTCGTCGGTCCTGTTGCCGGTAGGACTTTAGGGGGCGCAGAAAGATAAAATTATCGGGTTATGCACAAAACTCCCGTCGGTCCGCATTCAGGCTAATCGACTCATTACGTCCCCCTCTCCCTTTGTGGGAGAGGGGGATTGGGCCCCAAATGCCCCCTCCCCTTAGTCCCCTCCCACCAGGGGAGGGGAAAAATGCCTCAACTTGAGCGAAGTGCATACCAAGTAAATTAGCCATCCACAAAATGTGTGCGGATCATGTCGAGAATAGAGATTGAAAAGAGAGGTCCGATAGGCGAAATCCGGTTGAACCGGCCGGACGTCCTGAATGCCATGGGACGTGACTGGCCGGCCGACATGCTTTCGGCGGCGGCCGAGATGAAGGAGGACCCGGCAGTGAAGGTCGTCCTGGTGACCGGTGCTGGCCGTTCCTTCTGCTCGGGCCTCGATCTCACGGACCTCGTCGACGGCGAGATCCCTCCTCCCTGGTTTCACGAGGCCGAGTTCGCCTACCGGGCACTGGAAAGCATGGACAAGCCCGTTATCGCCGGCATCCATGGCCACTGCCTCGGCGGGGGTCTGCAGATCGCCATCGCCTGCGACGTACGCATCGCCGCAGATGACGCGATCATCGGCCTGCCGGCCGCCCTGGAAGCCTTCATTCCGGGGATGGCGACCTGGCGCCTGCCGCGCCTGATCGGTATGGGCCATGCCCGACACCTGATTTTTTCAGGCGAAAACATCGCCCCGGAAGAGGCCCATCGCATCGGGCTGGTCAACCGGGTGGTACCGTGCGGCGGCCTGGAAGACGAGCTTCACCAATGGGCGAACCGCTACAAGGATGTCCCGACATCCACCCTGAAGTGGGTCAAGCACCTGACCAACCAGGCCCTGGACCTTCCCTTCGAGGGCTTTCTCACGGAGATGGACGAGGCAATGCGGATCGTTCTCGACTCCGAGGAACATCAGGCCGCCCGTCAGGCTTGGCGTGAGCGCAAAATCCGCCGCCGTCGGGAGGGGGAAAAGTAAGTGAGTTTAAGGCCGTAAAAAAATCAGGACAACCAAAACGGGCCGGGCTGTTTTTCCGTTAAAAACAGCCCGGCCCGTTATTTTCCGCAGGATTCGAGACGTCCTCCCCGCCCCCTACCCCACCAACTTCCCGGTCACCTCCGCCACCCTCCGCCCGAGAGCCCGGGCGATTCCCAGGTCTTCCTCCGCCGGCTCCAGATCGTTCTTCTGTCCGGCCAGGGTCGATGCTCCGTAGGGAGTGCCTCCCCGGCCTTCGGTGTGCAGCATGCCGGGGGTCGAATACGGCACGCCGACCATGATCATCCCGAGATGCAGCAGCGGGACCATCATGGTCAGCAGGGTCGTCTCCTGACCGCCGTGGGTGGTGGCGGTCGAGGTGAAAACGCCGGCAGGCTTCCCTTCCATCTCCCCCTTCACCCACAATTGCGCAGTCTGGTCGATCAGCGACTTCATCTGGGCGATCATGTTGCCGTACCGGGTGGGAGAGCCGAAAAGGATGCCGTCGGCATCCCGCAGGTCGTCCACGGTGCAGACCGGAACGTCCTTGTGCTCATTCCACGTCGCCAGGGCGTACTTGTCCTCGGAAATTGTTTTTTCCACCTCGTCGAACTCCCGCACCCGGCGCATGACCAGTTCCGCCCCGGAGACCTCTTCGACCCCTTCCCCGACGGCCCGAGCCAGCTTCATCACGTGGCCATACCGGGAGTAATAAATCACCAGGATTTTCATCGAATTCTCCTTGTTGAACATGCATAAAGGACGGTTTTTGAGACCCTACCACCGCTGTCCAGTCTACCAGGGGAAAATCGGCAAACAACGGACCCTGCGAAAAAATTCTTGCCCTCCTTTATCCCTTCCCTTCCTCCCGGCTTGCCCGGGACCCGGTTCGCAGTATAGTGATTTCAGGCGCCGCCTGCCCTGCCTTTTGACAGGGCAAGCTCCGCGCATCGAGCAAAAACCGGAAATGGAGGTCGTCATGAAGAGACGCAACATGAAAGTCCGCATGGCAATGCTGTGCATGGCCCTGTTCCTGGCAGGTGTGGCGCACGCCGCCGCCGAAGGAACGGAGGTACCGAAGCAACCTTCTCTTTACGACCGTCTGGGGGGCCTGATGGCGATTTCGGTCGTGGTCGACGATTTCGTCGACGTCCTGGTGGCCGATCCCGTCCTCAACGCCAATCCGGCAATCGATGCCGCGAGAAAACGCGTGCCGGCAGCCTACCTGAAGTACCGGGTGACCTCCCTGGTCTGCCAATCGACCGGCGGACCGTGCGAATACCGGGGCCGCGGCATGAAAGAGGCCCATGCCCATCTCAACATCACCGAGATTGAATGGAATCACATGGTCTCCCTCTTCAGGGAAGTGCTCGCCAGGCACAATGTCCCCCCGCAGGAGACGAAAGAGCTGCTCGAGATCATCGACTCCACCAAAAAGGACATCGTGACCTCCGGGCCCGCCACGGGCGAGAAGGGAATGTAGGCGCCTCGTTGCGCGACCGACATCGTCAATCGCCGAGGCTGTCGAGGGTTGCCATCGGCCGATAAAACTGCTATCCACGGGAAGAGTGCCCGGGCACCCGTCAGCGGACAGGCTCCCGGATTTACCCTTTCTGCAACCCCCGACCCCTTGGATACCCGACGATGCAGACCCCATCCCCCCGCTACCCGATACCGGAGGGGCGCTTCCGCTGCGAGATCGAGGTGAAACGCAGCCGCTTCATCGCCACCGTGGAGAACGTGAGTTCGCCGGAGGAGGCCCAGGCCTTTGTCGCCGAAATCAAGTCCGAGTTTCCCGACGCCAACCACAACTGCTGGGCCTACCTGGTCGGACCGCCGGGCAGCAGCGACCGCATCGGCCTGAGCGACGACGGCGAACCGCACGGCGTCGCCGGCCGGCCGATGCTCACCGCCCTGCAGCACAGCGGCCTGGGCGACACGGCCGTGGTGGTGACGCGCTACTTCGGCGGCATCAAGCTCGGCAAAGGGGGAATGGTCAAGGCCTACACGGCGGCCGTGCAGGCGGCGCAGGAGCAACTGCCGCGCTCGGAGCGCGTCGCCCGGGTCGCACTGCGGGCGGGTGTCGACTACGCCCTTCTGCCATCCCTGGAGAGGCGCCTGGACGAATTCGAGTGCGAGGTAATCGCCACCGACTATGCCGACAAGGTGAGCATCGAATTGCGGCTGCCCGAGGAACGGGCGGAGGCGTTCGGGAGGATGTTCGCCGACCTGACGGCGGGCCGGGGGGAATTGGAGAAGAAAGAGGCCGCGACGCCGATTGCAAAACGATGAAAGTCGTTTAAACGGTATAGGACGGAGGGACGACGGGGGAGGCGAAACTGAACGTTCTGGTCATCAACTGCGGGTCCTCCAGCGTCAAGTACCAGATGGTCGATACGGCGCGGGAGAGGTCCCTGGCCGAGGGCCTGGTCGAGCGGGTCGGGGAGAACGGCGGCTATCGGCAGGCTCTGGACGGCATCGTGTCCCAGGTGTCGGGGCACCGGATCGATGCCGTCGGCCACCGGGTGGTGCACGGCGGCGACCGGTTCACCATGGCCCACCTCCTCGACGAGCCGGTCATTGGCGAAATCGAGGCCTGCATTCCCCTCGCCCCCCTGCACAATCCGGCCAACCTGGAAGGAATCCGCGCCGCCCGCGCGGCCCTGCCCGACCTTCCCCAGGTGGCGGTCTTCGACACCGCCTTTCACTCGCGCCTGCCCCGACGCGCCAGCACCTACGCCATCGATCCGCAGCTCGCCGCGCGGCTGCGCATCCGCCGCTACGGCTTCCACGGCACCTCGCACGCCTACGTGGCGGGCCGGGCAGCCGAATTCCTCGGGGCGGCGCCGGACCAGCTGCGCATCGTCTCCTGCCATCTCGGCAACGGCGCGAGCGCCTGCGCGGTGGAGTTCGGCACTTCCACCGAGACCTCCATGGGCATGACCCCCCTGGAGGGGCTGGTGATGGGGACGCGCTGCGGCGACCTCGATCCGGGAGTGGTGCTGGCGCTGCTGCGGGACGGGCGATCCCCCGAAGAAGTCGACACCCTGCTCAACAGGGAGAGCGGCCTCAAGGGGCTCTCCGGCGCCGGGGCCGACCTTCGCGACATCGAGGCCCGGGCCGCCAAAGGGGACGAGCGGGCCCGGCTTGCCATCGCCGTCTTCGCCCACCGGGTGCGCAAATATATCGGGGCCTACGCGGCCGCCATGGGGGGGATGGATGCCGTGGTGCTCACCGGCGGCATCGGCGAAAAAAGCGTCAGCATGCGGCACCGGATTCTGCAGCGGCTGGAGTTTCTCGGCCTGATCCTCGACCATGACCGCAACGAAGAGGCTTCCGTTTGTCACGCGCGGCCGGTGGCGGAGATCTCCGCCGACCATTCGCGCATCCGGGCGCTGGTGGCGGCAACCAACGAGGAGCTGATGATCGCGCGGGAGACCGCCCAGGTGATCCTCGCCCGGCAGGCCGAATGCGTCCCCCGGCCGATCCCCATCGCCGTCCACGCCTGCCACGTCCATCTCAGCCTAACGACCCTGGAGCGACTCTTCGGCGCGGGGGCGAGCCTCACCCCGCTGCGCCAGGCCAGCCAGAGCGGCCAGTTCGTCTGCCGCCAGAAGGTCTCCCTCCTCGGGCCGCGCGGCCGGATCGACGACGTGTGCGTGGTCGGCCCCCTGCGCCCGGCGACCCAGGTCGAAATCGCCCGCGGCGATGAATTCAGGCTCGGGGTGGACGCCCCCATCCGCCCCTCCGGGCGGCTCGATGGATCGGCGCCGGTGACCTTGGAGGGCCCGCGGGGGAAGGTCCACCTGAAGGAGGGGATGATCTGCGCCCACCGCCACATCCACATGAACCCGGAAGACGCCGAACGTTTCTGCGTCCGCCAGGGGGACGAGGTGGAGGTTGAAATCACCGGCGGCCCCCGGCCCCTCGCCTTCGGGGAAGTGCAGGTGCGCATCCGGCCCGATTTCGCCCTGGAGATGCATCTCGACCCCGACGAGGCCAACGCCGCCGGGCTCCCGCTGCCCGGGGCGGGGGAGGATTACTGCCGCATCCCGGCCGGCCGGTCGGTCCGGGCCGAGATTCGGCGTCACACGCGGCGCCGGCAGCCGGTGCCCGAGGGAAAGGAGAAGACATGACTGAAAAGAAGCAGAAACCCTACGGCGGCTGCGGGAAACCCGGAGAACACCATGACCACCTCTGCATCCTGATGGAAAAGGGGATGACCGAGGAGATACGCCGGCTCTCATCCCATTCCGCCTTCGTCTGCGGCAACTGCGGAGCACGCGCCAACCACGCCGAGGACCTGTGCAGCCCGGAGCCCCTGTAGGAGGTTGCTTACGGCCGCTTCGGTTGTGGTTTCGGTATTCAGCTTCGTCGGGTGGAAACCGTCCACCACGATCTGGCGGGCAATGCCCACCCTACGAAAAACCGACCTTCTAGGCTGCCAATAATGGAAGTCGCTCCACCTTTCACCTTTCACCTTTCACCTTTCACCTTTCACCTTTCACCTTTCACCTTTCACCTTTTGCCCTCCCCCTCCTCCCCGCCGGCGGGCCCGCTCACTGAAATAACGAACCCCCAGGACCGCCCGGTTCTCCTCGAGCCATTCGCTGAGGCGGGTGGTGCCCGCGGGCTCGTCCTCCACGTACAGCAGGTTAGCCATCAGCCCCTCGATCTCGTCCCGGCTCAGAAGAACGTCGTCGACCATCCTGCCCATCTGGCGGGCAAGGCGGTATCCCACGGAGGCCGGGACGGAGACGATCGGCCTTTTCTTGCCGATGGCCCGGGCGATCGTCTCGATCAGTTCCCGGTAGGTGAAGGTTTCGGGGCCGATGGCGTTGATGACGCGGTTTTCCTTCGCCCGCCCCTGCTCGATCGCCAGCCGCGCCACGTCGTCCACATGGATCGGCTGCAGCCTGTAGCGGCCGTCGCCGAAGAGGCCGAAGACCGGGAAGCGCCGCAACATCCAGGCGATGTTATTGATCAGGATTCCCGCCCCTCCGAACATGATTGACGGCCGCAGCACGGCATGGGAAAGTCCCGACCGGGCCAGGGATTTTTCGAGTTTGGCCTTGCCGCGGAAGTATTCGAAGGGAGAGTCTTCGGAAGGGTTGGTGATGCTGAAGTGGACGATGCGCCCTACCCCCGCCTCGCCGGCGGCGGCAAAGAGCTTGCGGCCGTTGGCCAGTGCCCGACGGTAATCGTCCCCATCATCGTTGAAGCGCACCCAGTAGGTGTTGTAGAAGACGGTCGCTCCCCGCAGCGCCTCGACCAGGGCCTGCTCGTCGGTGAAGTCGAGGGGGCGTACTTCCACCCGCCCCTCGTGCGGATCGACCTCGGGGCAGGTGTTGGTCAGCGTCCGGACCCGGCGGCCGTCCGCAAGGAGGCGCGAGGCGATATACCTGCCGGAGTAGCCGAAGGCGCCGGTGACAACGTGCAGTTGCGGGGCGGTCATCGATTCCTCTCTTCAATGGGGTTTCAGGAGTTTCCTGCCCTACCCCATCAGCTTAATCGATCTCCGGCCTTTCACCACCCGGCCGCTCCTTGCGGGGAGGGGCATCCGGGAGCCTCCCACCATTCATGGCCGCCCGCTCGGCGGTTTCTATCCGGCATGGCCAGAACTTCTTCCCCTGGCGCCCCTTTTCCCAAAATCGATCCATAGGTGGAATCGCTCGTCGGAAGACAACCGAAATCTCTTGACTCCTATGACAAAAATCCGGGTTTGACCGAATTTGTCGTAAAAACTTGCTTCCTCGGCACTCTTCCATCATTATATTAGAGCAAACTAAGGAATATGAAATGCGACTGAGACTGATTGGTAAATATACTCTGGCTATTGGAATCGTCGTCCTGACGGCTATGGCTTTTTTCGCCTTCCTGAGTCTTCATACCCTGCGGACCCATTTGCTGGAGGAGGCGGTACGGGACGTAGATTTTTTAAGTGAGACCGTCATCCAGACGACCCACTACCAGATGCTCGAAGACGACCGCAAGCGGGTCTACCAGATGATCAAAGAAGTTGGAACACAAGGGGAGATTGAGCACATCCGGCTTATAAACAAGGACGGCATCATTAACTTTTCCACCGAATCCACGGAAATAGGAACCATCCTCGATAAAAAGGCCGAGGCCTGCAACGTTTGCCACGCGGAGAATATCCCGCTGGTCAATGCCTCGTCGATGAATCGCAGCCGCTTCTTTAAGGACCTGAAAGGTCGCGACGTCCTTGGAATCGCCCGGGGAATCTACAACGAGCCGGTCTGCAGCAGTGCTGCCTGCCACGTCCACGACCCCGCCGTCAAACTCCTCGGCGTTCTGGATGTCATCGTCTCTCTCGACAGGGCAAAGAAAAACCTCCACGAGTTCGGTGGCAATGTGGCGGTACTGACCGTATGCCTGCTGATGCTCATGGCGATAGTGCTGACACTTTTAACTCAGACTCTGATTAATGAGCCGGTACAGCGGTTGCTGCGACATACGGAGCGTGTGTCGGAAGGGGACTTCACAACTCGTATCAAGGTGGGCAGCGCCGACGAACTTGGGCAGCTGGCCGCCTCCTTCAACCACATGACGACCAATCTCCAGGATGCCCACAACGACCTCAACGATATGATGCACAACCTGGAGGCTATGGTGGAGGAACGAAGTCGAAAAATCCAGGAAATCCAGTCCCGCCTTCTACAATCGGAGAAACTCGCCTCCATCGGGGAACTGGCAGCAGGGATCGCCCATGAAATAAACAATCCTCTGACCGGCATCGTCATGTTCGCCTCCATGGTCCTGAATCACAAGGATTTGAGCCCGGATCTGCGAGGCGATCTGAAAACCGTATTAAACGAAACCCAACGATGTGCGGACATCGTCCGGCGGCTGCTTGAATTTTCCCGCGCAACTCCTCCGCACAAAGAGCCATGCACGGTAACACAACTTCTTGAGCATACCCTCGCCCTGGTCATGTACCAGGCCTCCTTTCAAGACATCCACATCTTCAAGCATTACCGGGAGGAGCTTCCGGAGATCATGCTCGATCCCAACCAGATTCAACAGGTCTTCATGAATTTGCTGCTCAATGCCAGCCAGTCGATGTCCGGAGGCGGAAACCTCGAGCTATCCGTCGATCTGGATGACGAATGGATTGTCACCCGGATGCGAGATACGGGCTGCGGGATCTCCGCCGACAATCTGAAGAAAATATTCGATCCCTTTTTCACAACCAAGGGGAGTTCAGGCACCGGACTTGGCCTGTCGATTTCCTACGGGATAATTCACAACCACGGTGGGTCAATTGAGGCGGAAAGTACGGTTGGGGAGGGGACAGTATTTACGATCCGCCTTCCGGCCGATGGTGAAAGGGAAGTCGGCGACCCGAATTTGCCAATCAGGATGGCGAAGGAGGGCTGAGTGGGGTGGAATCTGTTACTGCTCGTCACTGCGAAAGCGGGCGGAAATCCCCTGTTTTTTCAGCATGGCCTGGAAATTGGGACGCAGCATTCCAACTTCTTCGGCCGCCCGGGTGACATTCCAGCTGTTGCGCCGCAATGCATTGAGGACAAAAGCTCGCTCGATCGGCTCGACCGCTCGCTCGCGCAGCATTTGCTTGGTCGTTTTAAGCTCATCGGCCGTACGGGGCACATGACCACAAATATGAGCTGCGGAAGCCGTTTCCTCGGTGTCCATTTCGAGGTCATTCTTGCTGATGACCTCCCTTTGGGCGAGGACCACTGCCCTTTCGATAATATTTTCCAGTTCACGAACATTTCCGCGAAACCGATAGTTCTCCAGCCATTCGATCACCTCCGGATCCACTCCGCGGATTTCCTTGCCGGTTTCCTCGGCAAACTTTTTGAGAAAATGACCAATCAGCAGACGCAGATCTCCTTTCCGCTCCCGTAACGGAGGCAGATCAACGGGAATGATGTTGAGGCGGAAGAAAAGGTCCTCCCGAAATTCCCCCTTGCCCACCAGGGTCCGCAGATCCCGATTGGTGGCTGCGATCAGCCTGATGTTGATGGGAATCGGCTGAGTACCACCGATGGGCATCACCACCCTCTCCTGAAGGACGCGCAACAATTTTGCCTGGGTCGTCAGGCTGAGATTGGCTATTTCGTCGAGGAACAGCGTGCCGCCATCGGCAACCCTGAAAAGCCCGGCCTTGCTCTGTACGGCTCCGGTGAAGGAGCCCTTTACATGGCCGAACAGCTCGCTCTCGAGAAGATTCTCGGCCAAGGCGGTGCAGTCCAGGGCGACAAAGGGCTTGTCGCGGCCTTTCCCATGATGATGGATAGCCTGGGCCACCAGTTCCTTGCCGGTGCCGCTCTCGCCGGTAATCAGGACCGTACTGTCCGTACAGGCCACCTGAAGGATCCGACGGTAGACTTTCTGTATTTCATGGCTGGTGCCGATGAATCCGCTGAAACCCTGGTTATCCCGAAGCTCCTTCTGCAGACAGATGTCCTCGACAAGAACCGTCCGCTGGTTGAGGGCCTGGCTGATCTTGGCAAGGAGATCCTCTGGCGTAAACGGCTTGGAGATGTAGTCAACGGCTCCGTTTTTCAAGGCTTCGACGGCAGTGTCGACGGTGGAGTAGCCCGTGATCATGATGATCGGCACTTGAGGCTGCAGGACCCGAATGGCCTTAAGGACCTCGATTCCGCTCATCCCCGGCATTTTTACATCACTGATGACCAGATCGAAATTCTCGATCTGCAAGCGTTCGATCGCCAGGTGTCCCTGGGCGAATACTTCGACCTGATAGCCGGCGTCTCCGAGAATTCGCTTCAACCCCTCCCGGATGACCGTTTCGTCATCGACGACTAGCATTTTCATCATGCCGGATCCAAGTCCTTCCACGATACACCACTCCTCCGAGCGAACCCGTTGGCAAGCCCCTCAAAAAAATTAAATTTCCCTAATTCTATATCCCGAGGTGGACTTCTGTCAAGGAGAAGGCGAGGTAAATCTTCCGCATAAAATTTTTATACACTTGTATGGAAAACTTATAAAACCTCGTAAAACAATTAGTTATCGACGTATACCGAACATCTTCACCCGCATGGCGCATGCCGCAATCATACTTCCTCCCCGTCGTCTGTTCCTGTTTTCAGCTTCGGCAATCTCGAAAAAGTTAAACAATTCAAACAGCTTGAGATTTTATTAAACATTTTTTATTTATTGGCATCGCCGATGCACTATCCCAGGGCAAGGAAAGAAGGTTTGCCTATCAAAAGGAGGATGCAATGAAAACGACGCGGAAACTGATGCTGGTCGCTCTTCTGCTGGCAAGTTCAACCACGGTACATGCTGCCGGTGGCAGTGGAACGGAGATGGGTCTTGGCGCCTTCATTTTCCTGGGGTTTCTGGCCCTGGTTCTGGTCCTGCAGATGATACCGGGTCTGATTCTTTTCTTCTCCATGCTAAAAGGTCTCTTCTCCCCGGTTAGCGGCAAGGAAAGCACACAGCTTGCAGGCAACAAGTCCGACAAGGCTCTGTAAGTCGGAGGCGGACCTTTTCGGACGAACCCCCGCGGATGGAGGACAAGCGACATGATGGAACTTCTCATCGCCGACGGAAACAGCGAATCCCGCAAATTGATGGCGCAGGTCTTCATCGAGGCCGGCTACAGCGTGGGCGTGACCACCTCGGCGGCGGCAGCGCTCGACGGTCTGCTGAAGGAGAAGGTCCGGGTGGTCCTGCTCGGCGTAGAGTTCGACGAAATCCAGGCCATCGATCTGATTCCCCTGCTCAAACGCTGCAACCGCGATGTCAGCATCATTCTGGTAACCGACGAGCTGTCGTTGCCGCTGATCCGCAAGGCACGCCAGGCCGGAATTTTCTACCACGCCCTGCGTCCGAGCCAGCCGGGTGACGACGAGGAAATCCGGCTGGCCGTCCGTTGTGCCTTTGCGAATCTGAAAAATGAGCAAGTCCGGCAGTGTGGCGGGGAGGTCCCCCCGAAAGTCTGGTCAAGCGCAGCAAACTCGAATAAAGGAGGGCATCATGAAAGAGAAAGCCATTTTGAGCGCAGCATTAATCTCGATGTTGATTGCGGCGAATCCAGCCCTGGCCGCCGGAGCAATGCGGGAGGATCACAGCAACATCGTGGTCTGGGTGTTTCTCGGCTTCTGCGCGCTGATCGTCATTGCCCAACTGGTACCGGCGGTTCTGCTTATGGCCGGACTGATCAAGGGAGCGACCGAGCCTCGGGAGGAAGTTCTGGACGAAACCGCCGAGTAAACGGGAGGCAACCGTATTTCACCATCATGGAGGTAAAAATGACCAAGTGGATCATTCTCGGCGGAGCCCTGCTCCTGGGGCTCTGCCTGAGCATCCTCTTCGCGGTCTATCCGACCGTGTTTCAGGGAGTCAGCGGACTGATGATCTGGTTCTTTCTCGGATTCTGCAGCATCATCGTCGTCGCTCAGATCTTCCCCGCGGCCCGGGCGCTGCTTGATCTGGCCCGGAGGCAGGCCGGGGCGGCCAGGGCGCAGGCAAAGCAGCCGCTGAAAGGGGGGAAACAATGAGGGGCATCAAACGGATGTTGTGGCTGCCCACCCTGGCGCTTCTGGTGGTGCTGTCCGCAGGGGGCTGGGAGGTGGCTCCGGCTATGGAGAGCGGGGATTGTCTGGGATGCCATGCCGACAGCGGCAGCGTCGGAGAACGGGCGGCGATTGACGAGACGGCCTTTGCCGCCACCCCCCACGCTGACATGGGATGTCTTGCCTGCCACCCCTCAGTCGGCGACAGTCACCCCGATGACGCTGGTGCATTCGGAGAGACCGACTGCAGCGACTGTCACTCGGATGTCGCGGCCGCGTATGCCAAAAGCCCACACAGCGTCAATGCCGGCTGTACCGACTGCCACAACCCTCACGAGGTTCGAGCTCAGCACGAAGTATCCGGCTACGATATGAACCGACAGTGCGCCACCTGTCACGAAGGGCAGGAGATGACCGAGCGACATCGCCAGTGGCTGCCTCAAACCCGAATCCATCTGGCCTCGCTGCCCTGCATCACCTGTCATACGGGCTCCGAGAAAATGGCGCTCGAGCTCTACGTAACCAACGAAGGACAGAGCACGGCCGAAGGCGACTTCGAACTCGCCAGCTATCAGGACCTGTTGGCCCTGACGGACGGCGAGGAGGTCGCCTCTCTGATCAACCGGGATGGCAACCACATCGTCTCCATCGACGAACTGCGAGCCTTCAACCAAAATCCCGTTTACCGCGGGCAACGCCTGCACGGCATGATGGTACCTGCCCAGATGACCCACAGTTATGACATCTTGTACAACCGCTGGGACTGCACCTTCTGTCATGGAACCGGACCCAAGTCGTTGCAGAAGACCTACCTGAGCTTTCCCAATTCCGACGGAACTTACAGCCGGGTGCCGGTAGAAAGCGGGGCTGCCCTCTCGGTTCTTTATGCCACTCCCGACTTCTACATGGTCGGTGCGACCCGCAATATGGCGCTCAACCTGGCCGGCGCCATGATCCTTGCCGGCGGTATGGTGATGCCCTTTGGACACGGATTCCTGCGGTTTCTGACTCGCAAGAACAGAAAGTGACAAGGAGACTTACGCTATGACAGAGAGAATCTACCTGACCCCCACCCCCGTTCGCATCTGGCACTGGCTCAACGCCTTCGGCTTCGTCGCACTGATTCTCAGCGGCATTCAGATCCGCTTTCCAGAATACGCGAACATCTTCGGCAGTTACAAAGCTGCCATCCGCCTGCACAATACGGCAGGGATCGTCGTCTCCGCCTCCTTTTTGTTGTGGCTCGGCTATTACCTGCTGGTGTCCCGCAAGATGCGCCAGCTTTATCTGCCGACGATCGACGATCTCTGCAATGGAGTCGTGCGCCAGGCCAAGTTCTATTTCCTCTCCTACTTCTTCGGGCACCAAAGCCCCCATCACGCCAGCCCCGACGATAAATTCAACCCGATGCAGAAATCAGCTTACCTGGTAATCATGATGGTGCTGGTGCCGTTGGTGATTCTCAGCGGGTTGCTACTAATGAATGTCGGACCGATGCGTACCCTGGCGGTCCTGGTCGGTGGTATCAAGCTGGTCGCCTCGGTACATTTCCTGCTGGCCTGCTCGCTCTGCGCCTTTCTCTTCACCCATGTCTACCTGGCCACCCTCGGCAGCTCGCCCCTGGCTTACTTCAAACCGATGCTTACCGGCTGGGAGGAGGTAAACCATGAATAGCGCCAGGTGAGAAGGAAGCGACAGGTTTTACTTGGAACATTTCTGCCTTTCTATTAAAGTGAGCCAATATTTCTGATTTCATCCGGACCGCCGGGTCTGACAAACCGAGAGGAACTGGTTATGCTGAATCGATTCGCTGCCAAGGCTATCGTCCCCATCACCCTCGCGGTAACCGGTTTCGTGATTCTCGGGTGCCTGCTGCTTCATTCGTTCAACAAGAACGACTTGATTTCGGACACCATTCGTCATGAAGCGGGACTAGCCGATACCATTGTCAAATCCACCCGCTATGCCATGCTCAAAACCGATCGCGAGATGCTGCAGCAGGCCATTCTTGACATCGGTAGTCAGGAAGAGGTGGAGCACGTCCGGATATTCAACAAGAAGGGGATCGTCATGTTCTCCTCCGATCCGGACGAAATCGATCAGGCCGTGGACAAGCAGACGGCCGGTTGCAACGCTTGCCACAACGGTCCCGAGCCGGCCACCCGGCTCGGGACCATGGACCAGGCCAGGCGCTTTACCAACGGTCACGGTAGCGACGTGCTGGCTATCACCACGCCGATTTACAACGAGGCGAGTTGTGCCGCGGCAAGCTGTCACCGTCCCGTCAAGGAGAATAAGCTCCTCGGCACCCTCGACATCGGATTTTCCACGGCGCCGCTGCGGGCATCCCTGACCCAGCTGCGCGTGCGGCTGATCGTTTTCTGCACCATGGTCCTTTTTCTGACCGTTGGCGGTGTATGCGCCTTACTGCGGCGTAACGTTCTTCTGCCTATCCGGCAACTGGTGACCTTTGCCGAAGGAGTGTCCCGCGGTCGGATGGACATGAAGGCGCCGGAGGGGATCGAGGAGATCAATGAGGTGGTTGGGGTTCTCCTCCACCAGGCAACCGAGCTGCAGCGTCTCCGCACCGGTCAAAAGAAAAACAGGGAAAATCGGCAAGACTGAACACATCACCTCTGCGTTCAGGGCCTGGAATGTCTGGCCCGGGGGACGAGAATGCACTGGAAGCGACACATCGATGAACAGGCGGAGCAGACCCTCAGCCGCAGCCCGGAAGAGGCCGAGGCGAGGATACGGTCATACTCCGCCCGTGCCCGGATGGGACAGTGGGGGCTGTTTGCCTTCCTGGTCCTGAGCATGGTTGCGTTCCGGTTCGGCTCTCTTTTTTTCCTGCTTCCGGAAGATCTGCGAACCATCCTGGGACCGGCGCCACCCGTCCGGCTGATGAGTATCGCTTTGGCGGTCTATGCGTTTTCTGCGTTAATTTACATCCTGGCCCGGATGATGGGGGAGGATAGGAATTATCATGGCTGGGCTCAGCTTTTCTATCTTGCTGGCTTCTATATATTCTTTTCATATGCCAACTCTCTTCACGAAAATTTCTGGGCCATATTGGTTGCCGGGCTTACCATTCTCGGACTGGAACACTTTCGACTTTGGTCCCAATGCCAGGAGGTGATTCGCCGGGAGCGCCAAATCCTGGCCAAGTTCGACCGTAGCTCCCGCAAGCTCCCTTCCGAAGGCGATTGATTAAACGGCACCCCTGCCTTCTCCCGATTCTGAACTTCAATAAACTCGTTCAATCTTTCATAAACGACAATGCCAGACAGGACCCAGATCCATTCTGTTCAGAGACCGAGGCATTCATCAGGGAAACCCAGCAGCGGCCGGCGCCGCCCGAACCCTTTTTGCGCGCAGCTAAACTTCAGCTATTCTTGAGAGGAAGGAGGCCGAAGCCCCTTCACTTTTATCATGCTTTCCCTCCGCCGAAAATGCGGAAAACACCCAAGAAAGGTTGACAGGCCATGGCCAGGAAACGGCTGATCGTGATCGGTGGAGATGCCGCGGGGATGAGCGCCGCCGCCAAAGCCCGGCGCGAAGACCCGGAGCTGGAGATCGTCGTCTTCGAGCGCGGCCGGTATACCTCCTATTCGGCCTGCGGTCTTCCCTACTACATCGCCGGGGTGGTGGAGGAGAGCGGGGAGCTGATATCCCGCAGCCCGGAAGAGTTTCGCGGCAAGTACGATATCGACGCCCGCATCCGCCACGAGGTAGTGGCCATCGAACCGGTGGCGGGACGGGTGCGGGTCCTTAACCGGGAGACGCAGAAGGAGTTCGGCGAGCCCTACGACCATCTCCTCATCGCCACCGGCGCCCTCCCCTACTGCCCCCAACTTACCGGTTCCGACGCCCGGGGCATCTTCGGGCTCTCCACCATGGAGAGCGGCCTGGTCGTCCGGCGGGCGCTCGATGAGGAAAAGCCCTCCCGGGCGGTGATCGTCGGGGGCGGCTACATCGGCCTGGAGATGGCGGAGGCCCTGATCCGGCGCGGCCTCAAGGTCTCCCTGGTGCAGCGCGGTCCGCAGGTGATGGGCACCCTCGACCCCGACATGGGGGCCATCGTTTCCGAGGCCCTGCGCAAGCTGGGGGTCGAACTCTTCCTCGGGGAATCGCTGACCGGTTTCGAGGTCCGCGATGGACGGGTCCGGGCCGTGGCGACCGACCAACGCACCCTGCCGGCGGAAATGGTCATTCTCGGCATGGGGGTGCGCCCCCGTACCGCCCTGGCCGGGGCCGCCGGAATTCCGCTCGGGGTCAAGGGCGCCATTCGGGTCAATTCCCGCCTGCAGACCGAGGTCGAGGGGATCTGGGCGGCCGGGGACTGCGCCGAATCGTTCCACCTGGTGAGCCGCCGGCCCTTTTACGTGGCTCTCGGCACGGTGGCCAACAAACAGGGGATGGTGGCGGGAATCAACCTGGCGGGAGGCTATGCGACCTTTCCCGGCGTGGTGGGTACGGCGGTGACCAAGGTCTGCCAGTACGAGGTGGCCCGCACCGGGCTGCAGGAGGAGGAGATCGAGGCGATCGGCCTGCGCTGCGCCGCCGCCGTCATCACCAGCAAGACCCGCGCGGGCTACTACCCGGGGGCGGGGGAAATAACGGTCAAGATGCTGGCGGAAAAGGGCGGCGGGAGGCTGCTCGGAGCCCAGATCGTCGGGGAGGAAGGGGCCGCCAAGCGCATCGACGTCCTGGCGACGGCCCTGCACACCGGCCTTTCGGCGGCGGATATCGTCCATCTCGACCTCAGTTACGCACCCCCTTACTCGCCGGTGTGGGATCCGGTGCAGATCGCGGCACGCCAGGTGCTGAAAGGCGTTTGAGCCGAAGGCAAAAAAATCGCGGCCGGCAAATCCCGTCCCTGTCGTCACCTCCGGACGGGCCGGTCAACCCCGGGCAAGGGAACCGGGACGGACAGAGGATATTCGATACGTGGTCAGACAAGCCATCGAATTAAGTTATGCCGTCCGTTTCCGGGTGGTCCTGAGGTATTTCGGGCAACTCTGCCGGGTCCTCTCGGCGCTGACCCTGGTTCCGCTGGGCGTTTCCCTGCTCACCGGCGAGACATCCATCGCCCTGAGATATCTCCTGGTCCTGGCCGTTCTGGGCCTGGCCGGTTATGCATTGCCTCGCCTGCGGGCCCCGCGCCACCTCCAGGCCAACGAGGCCATGGTCCTGGTGGCCCTGATCTTCCTCTTCACCCCGCTGGTCATGTCCTACCCGATGATGGGTTCGGACCTGAGCTTTGTCGACGCGCTCTTCGAGGCCATCTCGGCCGGAACGACCACCGGTTTGAGCACCCTGTCCTCGGTGGAAGACCAGCCCTTCGCGTTTCTCTTCGCGCGGGCCTGGATGCAGTGGTACGGGGGCCTGGGCATCGTGGTCTTCTCCCTGGCGGTTCTGACCCAACCGGGGCTGGTGGCCAAGCGACTGGCGATCACCGAGAACTACGAAGACGATCTGGTCGGCGGAACCAGGGCCCATGCCCACCGCATTCTGATGGTCTACGGCAGCCTCACCGGTCTGGGCGTGGTCCTGTTATGGCTGCTGTGCGGCAACCTGAGGCAGGCCGTTCTCTATACCTTCCCGGCCGTCTCCACCGGCGGATTTGCCCCCCATGATCGAAGCCTGGCGGGGTTCGGCGGCATGGCGGAGCAATGGCTGGTGACCCTCCTGGGGCTGGGCGGGGCGCTCTCCCTGGTCCTCTACCATCAGGCCTTGCGCAAGGGCTGGCGGACTTTTCTGCAGGACCTGCAACTGCGCGGTCTGCTGGCGGCCGGGCTGGCGGCGACGCTCCTCATGGCCCTTTGCCTGCGCACGGCTTCCGCCATGCCCTGGAGCGAGGTGGTCCGTCATGCCCCGCTGCTGGCTCTTTCGGCACAGACAACGACAGGTTTCTCGACCCTTGATATTTCCCACCTCGGCGCGGCTTCGAAGGTCGTCCTGATCCTGTCCATGCTGATCGGCGGCGGGATCGGATCCACCGCCGGGGGGATCAAGATCTTCCGCCTCCTCGTCCTGCTGCGACTGGTCCACCTGACCGTCTTGCGCACCTGCCTGCCGCGGCATGCCGTCATCGATCCGCGCCTCGGCGGCCGGCGCCTGCGGGAGGCCGAAATCCAGGAGGCTCTGTTCATCATCTTGCTCTTTTTCATGGTGGTGGCGGTTTCCTGGTTCCCCTTCGTGGTCATGGGCTACGCCCCCCTCGACTCGCTGTTCGAGGTCGTCTCCGCCACCGGGACTGTCGGCCTCTCGGCGGGGGTGACCGGCCCCGACCTGCCGACTCCGCTCAAGGGAGTGCTCTGTGTGGACATGCTGCTGGGGAGGCTGGAGATCGTGGCCTGGCTGATCATAATTTTCCCGCGAACCTGGATCGGAAGACGGAGAGAGATATGAGAATCGCTTTTGTCGGCGCAAGCGAAGTGACGGTGGCCACCGCCCGGCTCCTTATCGACCGCGGCCATGAGGTGGTAATCATCGAAAAAGACCGCGAACAGATCGAGGAGCTTTCCGAGGAACTGGACTGCAGCTTCCTGCACGGAGACGGCAGTAAACCGCACATCCTGCGGGAAGTCGGTCCCGAGCAGACAGACGAGCTCTTCTGCCTGACCGACAACGACCAGTACAACATCATCGCCAGTCTGGTTGGGCACACCCTCGGATTTTCCCGGGTGGTGACCAGCATCCGGGATGCCGACTTCGAAACCATCTGTCGGGAGCTGGGCCTGGAGGACGTGATCAGCCCGGTGCGAACGATCAGCCGCTACCTTGCGGATATCGTGGCCGGGGTGGATATCCTCGAGCTCTCCACCATCATCAAGGACGAGGCGCGGTTCTTCAACTTCGTCGTCCCCCAGGGCAAGGAAAACCCGATCAGCGAACTCGACCTGCCGCAGGAGGCACGGGTCGTCTGTTTCTACCGGGACGGCAGGTTTCAAATGGCCGAAGAGGATGCCCGGCTGCAGGAAAAGGACGAGGTGGTCATCCTGACCCACAGCAAGAATCTCGCGGACCTGCGGGACAGATTCCAGCCCAGGGAAGAGGACAAGTGAACCGGCCCCGCCAACCCGGCCTCCGGGAAGGATGCGCGAAAGGGCGGGGCCCTGCCGCGCTGAATTCACGGCAGGGTCTGTTAAAATTACGGTACGGAACTTTCTGCGGGACCCGCCACCACCGGGATTGGCTCTGAATCCCGGCATTCGACGAATCGAGTCGGCCGTCCCGCCCTTGCCCACGGAACTTGAAATCATGCCCCTCACCCTCGCTCACCTGCTGCAGCCCTTCGAAGACTTCTTCAAGCGCCAGGTCTCCGGGGGCATCGTCCTGCTGGGGGCGACTGTCCTGGCCCTGGTCCTGGCCAACTCGCCGCTGAGCGAGCAATATCACGCTTTCTGGGAAATCAGGCTCACCGTCGGCGTCGACGGGTTCGCCCTGAACAAGTCCCTTCACCACTGGATCAACGACGGGTTGATGGCGGTCTTCTTCTTCGTCGTCGGACTGGAGATCAAGCGCGAGTTCCTGGCCGGCGAACTGGCCAGCGCCAAGAAGGCCGCCCTGCCGATCGCCGCGGCGATCGGTGGCATGATTCTGCCGGCCCTCATCTTCTACGGTCTCAATCTCTCGCCGCCGGGCACCGACGGCTGGGGCATTCCGATGGCCACCGACATCGCCTTCGCCCTCGGCATCATCGCCCTGCTCGGCGACCGCATCAGCCGCTCGCTGGCCATCTTCCTCACCGCCCTGGCGATCGTCGACGACCTCGGCGCCGTGCTGGTCATCGCCCTTTTCTACACCAGCGCCATCTCCGCCTCCGCCCTCGGTGTTGCGGCGGCATTCCTGCTCGTTCTGATCATCGGCAACCGGCTCAGTCTGCAGCATCCCAACTTCTACGCCCTGGTCGGATTCTGCCTCTGGCTGGCGCTGCTCAAGTCGGGCATCCACGCCTCGGTCGCCGGCGTGCTGATCGGGGCGACCATCCCCGTGCATCCCCGCCACAGCCACGGATCGTTCCTGGAAAAATCGACCACCCTCCTCGATCGCTTCCGGGAGATCAAGGTCGTCCATGGTCCCTTCCTGCACGAGGAGCGGATGGGGACCCTGCTCGCCCTCGAGCATCTCTGCCATAACAGCATGAGCCCGCTACAGCGCATGGAACACGAGATGAATCCGTGGGTGATCTTCGGCGTCATGCCGATATTCGCCCTGGCCAACGCCGGCATCTCCCTCGGAGCCGCCGATTTTCTCGCCTCCCTCGGCCAGCCGGTCACCCTCGGAGTGATGTTCGGGCTTCTGCTCGGCAAACCGCTCGGCATCCTGCTCTTTTCCTGGGCCGCGGTCCGCCTCGGTCTCTGCGACCTGCCCAGCGCCACCACCTGGACCCAGATTCTAGGCATTGGCGTACTGGCGGGCATCGGCTTCACCATGTCGCTCTTCATCACCAATCTCGCCTTCAGCCAGCCCGAACTTGTGAACGAGGCCAAGGTCGGCATCTTCCTCGCCTCCCTTCTCGCCGGCATCCTCGGCTACCTTCTGCTTTCCCGCGTCCGCGGCGCCGCCGACTGACCCCGTCGCCCCCCTTCGGCGAACCGGGCCTCCCCCGTCCTGACCGCCGCCTTTTCCCTTGAATCAAGCCCGCCTTTTTGGTAGGTTATGGGCCTTAATTTGCCCGCCACGGGCGCCTTCGGGAGAACCGTCATGGATTACAAAGAGAGCCTCAACCTGCCCGTCACCGATTTCCCCATGCGGGGCAACCTGCCCAAGCGCGAACCGGAGATGATCCGGCACTGGGAGGAGACGGCGCTCTACCGCAGCATGGAAGAGGCGGGGCGCAACCGCCCCAACTTCACCCTGCACGACGGTCCTCCCTACGCCAACGGCCACACCCACATCGGCCATGCCCTGAACAAGATCCTCAAGGACATCGTCATCAAGAGCAAGCGCATGCAGGGCTTCTACGCGCCCTACGTGCCGGGCTGGGACTGTCACGGCCTGCCGATCGAGCTGATGGTCGACAAGCAGCTCGGCAAGAAGAAGCGGGAGATGAGCAAGGCCGAGGTGCGCAAGGAGTGCCGCGCCTACGCCCGCAAGTGGGTCGACATCCAGAGCGGCGAGTTCCAGCGCCTCGGCGTGCTCGGCGAATGGGACCACCCCTACCTGACCATGACCCCCGACTACGAGGCGGCCACCGCCCGCGAGCTGGCCCGTTTCGCCGAACGCGGCGGCCTGTTCAAGGGCAAGAAGCCGGTGCACTGGTGCTCGTCCTGCGTCACCGCCCTGGCCGAGGCGGAGGTAGAGTACGCCGACCACACCTCGCCCTCGATTTACGTCAAGTTTCCCTACGCCGACGCCCTGCCCGACGAGCTCTCCGCCCTGGAGGGCCGTAACATCTCCTTCGTCATCTGGACCACCACGCCCTGGACCATTCCCGCCAACCTCGGCATCTGCCTCAACCCGGAGCTGCCCTACGTGGCGGTGAAGGCCGGCGGCGAGGTGCTCGTCGTCGCCGAGGGGCTGCTGGAGCAGGTCATGGCCGCGGTCGGCATCGAGGACTTCGAGGTTCTGGCCACCTTCGCCGCGCCGATCTTCGAGAAAAAGAACTGCCGGCATCCCCTCTACGAGCGGAACTCCCTGATCATGCTCGGCGACCACGTCACCCTGGAGGCCGGCACCGGCTGCGTCCATACCGCCCCCGGCCACGGTCAGGACGACTACATCGTCGGCCTGCGCTACGGGCTGGAGATCTACAACCCGGTCGACGACTACGGCCGCTACCGGGAGGATCTGGAGCTTTTCGGCGGCATGAAGATAACCCTCGCCAACGAGGCGGTAAACGCGAAGCTGCGCGAGGCCGGCGCCCTGCTCAGGGAGGACAAGGTCTCGCACAGCTACCCGCACTGCTGGCGCTGCAAGAAGCCGATCATCTTCCGCGCCACCGAGCAGTGGTTCATCTCCATGGCCACCAACGATCTGCGGCAAAAGGCCCTCGAGCATATCAACGACGTACAGTGGATTCCCCGCTGGGGCCGGGAGCGGATCTACGGCATGATCGAGAACCGCCCGGACTGGTGCATCAGCCGCCAGCGCAGCTGGGGAGTGCCGATCACCGTCTTCTACTGCGAGAAATGCGGCGAGGCCCTGGCCGACGGCGAAACGATGCACCACGTGGCCGACCTCTTCGAAAAGGGCGGCAGCGACGTCTGGTTCGAGAAGGAGGTCGCCGAGCTGCTGCCGGCCGGCACCGCCTGCAAGGCCTGCGGCCACGACCGCTTCCGCCGCGAGGAGGACATCCTCGACGTCTGGTTCGATTCGGGCGTCTCGCACGCCGCCGTGCTGGAGCAGCGCGACTACCTCAACGCCCCGGCCGACCTCTACCTGGAGGGCTCCGACCAGCACCGCGGCTGGTTTCATTCGAGCCTGCTGGCGGCCGTCGGCACCCGGGGCATCGCCCCCTACAAGGCGGTGCTGACCCACGGCTTCGTCGTCGACGGCGCCGGCAAGAAGATGTCCAAGTCGATGGGCAACGTCGTCGCCCCGGAAGAGGTGATTAAGAAGTTCGGCGCCGAGATCCTGCGCCTCTGGGTCGCCGCCCAGGACTACCGCGACGATATCCGCATCAGCCAGGAGATCCTGCTGCGCCTCTCCGACGCCTACCGGCGCATCCGCAATACCGCCCGCTACATCCTCGGCAACCTGCACGGCTTCGACCCCGTTGCCGACAGCGTCCCCGACGGCGACCTGCTGGAGATCGACCGCTGGGCCCTCTCCAAGCTCGAAGGACTGGTCAATCGCGTCGAGCGCTCCTACGAGGAGTACGAGTTCCACGTCCTCTACCACGCGGTGCACAACTTCTGCAGCGTCGACATGAGCGCCTTCTACCTCGACGTCCTCAAGGACCGCCTCTACACCGCCCCGGCGAAAAGCCTCGCCCGGCGCAGCGCGCAGACCGCCATGTACCGGGTCCTCGACGCGCTGACCCGGCTGATCGCGCCGGTGCTCTCCTTCACCGCCGACGAGATCTGGCAGCACCTGCCCGGCGAACGGGAGCAGAGCGTGCACCTGGCCGGCTTCCCCCGCTTCGAGGCGAGCCTGCTCGACGCCGGGCTCGAAGCCCGCTACGAGCGCCTGCTGGCGGTGCGTTCCGAGGTCTCGCGGGCGCTCGAACTGGCCCGCAACACCAAGACCATCGGCCATTCCCTCGATGCCCGGGTCAGGCTCTTCACCGATGATGCGGCCTGCCGCGAACTGCTCGAAGACTACCGGGACCAGCTGGCCACCCTCTTCATCGTCTCCCAGGCCGAGCTCGTCGACTCCCGGCCGGAAGGAGTCGCGGGGCAGGAGCTGGCCCATCTTACCGTAGCGGTGGAAAAAGCCGCGGGCGAGAAATGCGAACGCTGCTGGAACTACGCCACCACCGTCGGCGAGAGCGACGAACACCCGACGGTCTGCCACCGCTGCCGGGAGGCGATCTCCTGATAAAACCCGTGAGGAGGCAGGCGTGAGGGGTGAGGCGTAAAAAGCCGCTCTCCCTCCTCACCCCTCCCCCTCACTCCTCACTGGAGCAACTGTGTCCCGTTATCGCCTGCTGCTGTTCGTCTCGATCATCGTGCTGGTCCTCGACCAGGCGACCAAGCTCTACATCGACAGCCGGTTCGCCCTGCACCAGTCGCTGACGGTGATCGAGAACTTTTTCAACATCACCTACGTGCGCAACAAGGGGGCCGCCTTCGGCATCCTGGCCGACAGCGCCATCCGCATCCCTTTCTTCATCACCATCTCGGTGATCGCCGCCGTCGCCATCCTCTGGTACCTGCGCCGCCTCGGTCCGGGCCAGGGACGGCAGGCCTTTTCCCTGGCGCTGATCTTTTCCGGGGCGGTGGGCAACCTCCTCGACCGCATCCGTCTGGGCGAGGTCATCGATTTTCTCGACGTTCACTGGTACCGACATCACTGGCCCGCCTTCAACGTCGCCGATTCGGCCATCACCGTCGGCGTCGTCCTGCTCATTGTCGAAATGTGGATTGAAGAATCCCGGAAGAAAAAGACCCGCCACCCCTGACGGGGACGCGCTCCACCGGCGATTTCAATGGAGGACTGATTCCATGAAACGAACGATTGCCCTGGTTTTACTCTTTTCCGTTGTTTTAATCGCCGGCTGCAACTGCATGAGCGGCCTGGGACGCGATGTCCAGAAGGCCGGCAAATGGATGGAGAAAACGGCCGAACAGAACAAATAGTCTCACCCCGCCTTCCCCCCTCCTCCCCTCCATGGAAGTATCCGCTTTCGCCCTCCCCTACCCCTTGACGACGCCGGCGGCGCCTTCAGAGAAGAATCACCTCCCTACGCGATAAAGAGGATCTCCCCGAATGCGGATGCAACCCGCGCCGGGGCCGCTATAATCAACGTAGCGCCCCCCTGCCCCGCCGGAGATCCGAGATGAAACGAGCTATCTGTATTCACGGACACTTCTACCAGCCGCCGCGGGAAAACCCCTGGCTGGAAGATATCGAGCTGCAGGATTCGGCCCTTCCATTCCACGACTGGAACGAGAGGATCACGGCCGAATGCTACGAACCCAACGGCGCCGCCCGCATCCTCGACGATGACGGCAACATCGCGGACATCGTCAACAACTATGCCAGGATCAGCTTCAACTTCGGCCCCACCCTCCTCGCCTGGCTGGAGAGGCACCACCCGGAGACCTACCAGTCGATCCTCGAGGCCGACCGCCGCAGCCGGGAGCTTTTTTCCGGCCACGGGGCGGCCCTCGCCCAGTGCTACAACCATCTGATCATGCCGCAGGCCAACGCGCGCGATAAACGGACCCAGGTTCTCTGGGGTATAGCAGATTTCACCCACCGCTTCGGGCGGCGCCCCGAGGGGATGTGGCTGCCGGAGACCGCCGTCGACCTGGAGACCCTGGAGGTCCTGGCGGAGGCGGGAATCGATTTCACCATCCTCGCTCCCCACCAGGCCAGGCGCGTCAGGCCGATCGGCGAGTCGTCCTGGCAGGAGATCGACGGCGACCGGGTCAATCCCAGGCGCCCCTATCTCTGCCGCCTGCCGTCGGGCAAAACCATCTGCCTCTTCTTTTATGACGGACCGATCTCCCGCGACGTGGCCTTTGCCGGCCTGCTCAAAAAGGGGGAGGTGTTCGCCGGCCGGCTGCTCGGGGCCTTTTCCGGCGGCGGCAAGAAAACCCAACTGGTCCATATCGCCACCGACGGCGAAACCTACGGCCATCATCACCGTTTCGGCGAGATGGCCCTGGCCTACTGTCTCGATGTCATCGAGTCGCAGAAGCTGGCCAAGATCACCATCTACGGCGAATTCCTGGAAAAGAACCCGCCCGCCCACGAAGTGGAAATTCTCGAAAACACCTCCTGGAGCTGCGCCCATGGAGTGGAACGCTGGCGCTCCGACTGCGGCTGCCGCATCGGCGCAAAGGAAGGCTGGCACCAGAGATGGCGCCAGCCGTTGCGCGAGGCCCTCGATTGGCTGCGCGACCGGCTCGCCGACCTCTACGAGGCCGAGGGCCCGTCCCTCTTCGAGGACCCCTGGCAGGCGCGGGACGCCTACATCGAGATCATCCTCGACCGCTCCTCCGAAAGCGTCAGCCGTTTCCTGCGCCGCCACGGCCGCGGAGAAACGGCGGGAGAGAAACGGCTCAAGGCGCTGCGACTGCTGGAGATGCAGCGCCAGGCCCAGCTCATGTTCACCAGCTGCGGATGGTTCTTCGACGAAGTCTCGGGGATCGAGACGGTGCAGATTCTGGCCTACGCCGGCCGGGCCTTGCAACTGGCCAGGGAGGTCGGCGGGGAAGATCTGGAGGGGGAGTTCCTGGCGCGCCTGGAGAAGGTCCCGAGCAACGTCCGGCGCTGGCGGAACGGTGCCAGGATCTACCGGGGAATGGTACAGCCGATGCAGCTCGACCTGATCCGGGTGGCGGCCCATCATGTCATCGCCTCCCAGTTCGGCGGAGACCACAAAAAACACCGGATCTACTGCTACCGCACTGACGACCGGGACCATGAAAGGCTCTCCGCCGACATGATGCAGCTGGGCCTCGGACGCACCCATATCCGGTCGGAGATCACCGGCAACGCGGGGGTTTTCACCTTCGCCGTCCTTTACCTGGGCGGCCATAAGGTCAGCGCCGGCGTCCGCACCTACCGGGACGATGCCTCCGATGTCGCCATGCGGGAGGAGATTCGAGAGGCCTTCGAAAAAAGCGACATTCCGGAGGTCATCCGCCTCATGGACACCCATTTCGGCGGTCACAACTACAGCCTGTGGCATCTCTTCCGGGATGAACAGCGCCGTATTTTAGGCCGTCTCATGGAAGAGACCCTGACGGAAATCGAGGACTTCTCTCTGCAGATCTACAAAAAGCACTTCGCCCTGCTGCACTTCCTGCAGGACATCAACATGCCGGTACCGAGAAACCTGGCCGTGCTCGTCGAAGGGGTCATCAACCACCAGCTCCAGTGGCTCTTCGAAGAGCCCTCCCTCGACCGACAGGAGCTGGAGCGACTGATCGCCGAGGTGACGCAGCTGCCGGTCGAACTCGACGAAAAGACGCTGGGGCAGCTCGCCGGAAACCAGCTCGCCCGGCAGGTGGAGGAGGTCGCGCGCGCGACCGGCCGGCCGGAGCTCCTGCAGGAGCTCACCGAGACGATCGGAATCCTGGAAACCCTGCCTTTCGACCTCGACCTCTGGCCGGCGCAGAAGATCTATTTCGCCCTGTGCCGGCCCCTGGTCCGGGACCTTGCCGGGAAGAAAGATGCCGAGGCCGAGGAAACTCTCGACCGGCTGCGACGGCTGGGGACATTTTTGCGGGTCGGAATCGATTAAGCGAAGGGGATCAGGGATCAGGGATCAGGGATCAGGGATCAGGGATCAGGGATCAGGGATCAGGAAAATGTCATAAATACTCACAACTCACAACCACTTCTTCTTCCGGAAGAAGACAAGCAGGCCGACACCGATGGCCAGCATGGCGAGCAGGGCCGCCGGATAGCCCCAGCGCCACGAAAGCTCGGGCATGTACTGGAAGTTCATACCGTAGACACCGGCGATGAAGGTCAGGGGGATGAAGATGGTCGCCATGATCGTCAACAGTTTCATCACCTCGTTCATCCGGTTGCTCTGCCCCGAGAGATAGAGGTCGAACATGCCGCCGATGGTGTCCCGGTAGGTCTCCACCGTATCGACCACCTGGATGGTGTGGTCGTAGACGTCGCGCAGGAAGATGCCGGTCGACTTGTCGATCAGCTTCGACTCATGCCTCTCGAGGCTGCTGATCACCTCCCGCAGGGGCCAGATCGACTTGCGCAGCACGATCATGTCGCGCCGGAAGACATGGATCTTCTCCAGGGTGTCGGTTTTCGGCTCAGTGAGCAGCTCCTCCTCCAGCTCCTCGATCCGGTCGCCTATCCTCTCCAGGATCACGAAATAGCTGTCGACGAGGACGTCGAGCAGGGCGTAGGCAAGATAATCGGAGCCGCTTTTGCGGATTCGTCCCTTGGCGCCGCGGATGCGTTGCCGGACGCCGTCGAAGACGTCGCCCGGCTGCTCCTGGAAGGAGAGGACGAAGTTGGCGCCGAGAACGAGACTCGTCTGCTCGACGGCGATCCTCCCGGTCTCCTCGTCCAGGGAGAGCATTTTCAGCACCATGAAAAGATAGGAGTCGTAATCCTCGCACTTGGGGCGGTGCTCGGTGTTGAGGATATCCTCCAGGGTCAGCGGATGCAGGGAAAAGCATTCGCCGCATCTCTCGATTACGGAAAGGTCGTGCAGGCCGTCGACATTTATCCAGGAAACGCTGTCGCGGCCGACGGCGGGCAGCGCCTCCTCCACGCTCTCCAGCTCCCTCTCATCGAGGCGCTCCGGCGAATAGTCGATGAGGCGGATGAGGCTCTCCTCCGCCTTCCGCATCCCCACGTGCACGAGGGTGCCCGGTGGCGCCCCGATTTTTTTTCTCGCGGATCTTCTCATGGTCCCTTCCCCGCCCTCGTCAGACGGGCTCCCTGTAATAATAACCGCTTAACGCGATTTTTCATCCCCCGGAGGGCCGGCCCTCTCAAGCAGGAACTCGATGAAGGCCCGGTTGGCGCGCGAGAGGTAGCGCCTGGCCTTCCAGGCGATCAGCAGATCGAGATGCAGCGGCGGGTCGAAGGAGACCGCCGCCAGCTCCGGGTCGTCGCCGACCACCATGCGCAGGAAGGTGGAGACGCCCAGGCCCTCCCTGATCAGCGAGCGCACCAGGGAAAAGAGGTTGGTCTCGAAGACGACCTCGGGATGCCGTCCCCTCTCCCCGATCACCTCGTCCATCAGCTCGCGCATGTAGTAGCCGCGCTTGAAGAGGATCAATGGATGGCGCAGGAACTCGTTCAGGTTGACCGCCTCCCGCCCTGCCAGCGGATGGCCCGCCGGCACGCAGGCGACGATCTCCTCGCGCAGGAAGGGCCGGCTCGTCAGCCCCTCGGGGGAACGCCTGCCGGCGATCACCCCCATGTCGATCTCGCCCCGGGCAATCATCCGCTGGATATCGGCGGCCCCCTCGCCGTTTACCGAGAGCTGCAGGTGGGGGTAGCGCTGGCGGAATTCGGCAATGATGCGGGGAAAATAGTAGGAACTCATCATCGGCGGGATGCCGATGCGCACCTGCCCGGCGGTCAGGCCGCGCAACTCGGCCATCTCCGCCTCGGCCGCCGCGCACTCCTCGAGGATGCCCTCGGCGTGGCGCAGCAGGCTCTCGCCCTCGGCGGTCAGGGTGACGCGCTTCTCCTGCCGGTTGAGCAGGGTGAGGCCGAGCTCCTCCTCCAGTTTGCGGATAGCGATGCTCACCGCCGGCTGGGCGATGTGCAGCCGCTCGGCGGCGCGGGTGAAACCACCCTGGCGGACGACCTCCAGGAAGACTTTTAACTGGCGCAGTTCCATGCTTGCTCCGAAAATGAGACGTAGCGGTCATGCTGCGTGGTTCGGCAAAGGCAAAAATCTTTTTTAGCCACAGATGAACACGGATGAACACAGATAAAATTCGACACCAACAAAGCCTTGATTTTTAGACACGTAGGGTGGGCACCGCCCACCAGTTCACGGCGGGTCATGCCTTCACCCAACAATGCAGATTATGCTCTTCATCCAATTCGGTCCAAGGCCCGCATATTCGAACCAAACGGAGGGAGTGGTGAAAATTCATGAAGGCCGTTGCTTCTTTGCTACAAGGCACCGCCGGTCGTAATTGGCAAGATCTTTCGCCAAAATCACGAGTCACTTGCGACAGGAGTCGCCCCCCGCCAGGGGAAGGCGTTTTTTGCTTACTTTTTGGCGCCGCCTGGACAAAAAGTAAGGCGTCCGGCGGGACCCGTCGTCGCCAAAGGCTATGGCGAGGCAAGCGCGACCCGCCGGTTTAGGGCCTTTTTTATCAAGGAAGACAAAACCCTGAAAACCGCCGGTCCCGGCCGGCAGCCGGGTTCATTTTCTTTGGGCGCAAAGAAAACGAACCAAAAGAAACTTGTGGCTGCGCCGCATGGCATTCGCAT
>Ga0102953_1000368_pt1 | contig 32118 bp, 21 predicted proteins | sample SalPon2A_C_D2_MG_FD_78509 | JGI IMG/M metagenome (GOLD analysis project Ga0102953, IMG submission 78509) | Soil microbial communities from South San Francisco under conditions of wetland restoration - Salt Pond MetaG R2A_C_D2_MG | ecosystem: Environmental > Terrestrial > Soil > Wetlands | place... | reverse complement strand
CTTTATGGCCGTTGATGAACACCGTGGCATCACCGTATACTGCCTGAAAATCAAGAGCCAAATGAGAATTAGAGGCTTCTTTGGGAGTCAGCGTGAAGTAATTGCGGTACCAGCTTGCTGTTTGATCAGCCAGACCCGCACGCAGCAACATTCTCCAGTCGTCTACCTTGAAATTGGGCCAGTGACGGTCGTCAAACCATGTTTGAGATTGTGGGGGACGTCCAACCAATGCTTTCACAGGATGCGGCGACAACTTCCAGGTTGACAATTCCAGTTCGTCCGGTTTTTGCAGCACGGACATCGAGACCAATCCTTTCAGTTGCCTGCGAACGACATCTGGGAAATTCAGGCGGCTTCCGCTTTCGTATACAATACGGATAGAATGCTCTTGCTGAGCATGCTGGATGATATCAGCCAGGTTAGCCGTGCTTGCATACGAATTTCCTGACAGGGACGGCACATACTTCCCATCCAGATAGACGCCGTGCCAGTCATCGTTATAGAAACTCAGTTTCAGGTATCCCTGAGCGGGCAGGTTTACCTTGCCATTGTATACGTAATAGCCATTATCATACAAGCCATTCATTCCCAAACTACCGTATGTGCCATCCGGCATAGTTTTCATTGCCTGACCCTGTGACCCATTTTCTGAAGGATCGTTTTCGGTGTAAGCTTTCGTAACCTGAATGGATTTGAAAGGCGAATCACCGGTTGTGACGGTGAATGTGTTCAAATAGAGATTTCCCTCTTTATGGCTTGCAACATGAATCCTGTGCCTGTTCACCCTGACTGCACGGGCTTTTTTGCTGCTTATAATCGTGAAATGATCTTCGCCGGGACGGGTCTGGACCGCCAGGTCGAATCGATTTCTATCGATACGATTTTTGTTGATTAAGTACGAATCGGAGATGAGGGCGATGGTATTATCCCCTGAAGAAAAGACGCGCGTTTTTGCAGCCCGATTCATCGAAGTCAACCCAACAACGGCGCCGCTTTCGGTCAGCCACTGATCGTTATCCGTAATTTTTCTGGAGATGGAATTCCCATCTATCGAAAAAGAGGCGTTTTCACCATCCGAGCCATAGCCTAATAAGAAAGGAGTCTTACCAATCATGTCGTCTTCATTGAACTGGATGTTTGCATTTTTTACGTGCACACCATCCAGATCTTTGTTGATGAAAAGAAATTTTGCCCCATGTTTGGGCATTGTGACCGTTATCGGGTGTTCAGATTGCCCATCATGGAGTTCGATTTGTGCGACTTTAGCAGTGTCCGTCTCATTTCGAACAAAGAGAATTCGCTGGTTCCCTGTTCCCCTCATGAGCAGTTTGATACCAGGTGTGCCGGTACTTGCTTCATCCCAGACTTTCGGCATATCCGTATACTGCGCACCGGTCATATGCAGGAAATCCCCGATCAGCTTTACCGCCCTGTATTTGCTCCAGAGACCTCCGGCTTCGGAAATGGGTGCTGTGTAATCGTATGAGTTTGTGATTGTTGCGGCACCCCAGTAACCAAAATTCGTACCGCCGTATCCCATGTAGTAATTGAAAGCATCCACACCGTGAGCGATGACGAATTTTGTGAGATCATTGACCTGGGCGGCTCCGTATTTTTGGGGATAACGGATGGCTTTTCCGCCAACATCCGAAAACCATCCACCCTGAAGCTCAGTGATCATGCCAGGTGAATTGGGTTCGGTACGGAGCATGGACTGAATCGACTCACCAACCCCTTTGAGTTTATAGCCGGGATAAAAGTTATCGGCATCCATGATCTGGGATAGCTCGGGATCGGTATTATTGCGCGATACGGAGGTCCAGCAGGTGATCAGCGGGACATCGATATGATTATCCAGGGCATCGTGGTAGAGAGATCTCAGGTAATTGGTTCGCAGGGTATCCGGTATCCCGGAGAAATCGTATTCGTTCTCCAGTTGCATCAGGATAATGTTCCCGCCGTTGGTGATGAGGTGCTTGCGAATGATTGGCAATACCTCGTCGTAATAATACTTCGACCACTTGATGTCTGCCGGAGTATCGGTACGATAGCCAATCGCCTTGTAGGCAAGCCAATTGGGAAAACCACCGGCGTTCCACTCGGCGCAGATATAGGGTCCGGGCCGGATGATCACCCATAAATGATGCGCTGCACAGGCATCAAGGAACTGATCCAGCTCAGAAAAATCGGCGTGACCTTGTTTCTGTTCATGGTAGTTCCATGGAATATAGGTCTCGATCGTATTGAACCCGGCGGCTTTTATTTTGTTGAGCCGGTCATTCCACAATGCCGGCGTTGTGCGGTAATAATGAAAGCCGGCACTGAAAATGTAGACCTTTTTGCCGTTTATATAGAAACCGTGGTGATCGTATCGAACGATACCGGGGTGGGAGAAATGTACCGTTCGGAGGGAGTCGCTGCCGTAGCTGTTTGCGGCAACAGAAAGAAGCAGAAAACTGCCCAAAATTGTCAGGAGGGGGATCTTTTTTTTCATGGTATTACTATGATTGTATTTGAACTGTAAGACGAGAGCCAAAGCACCAGTTTATTCTCGGGAATGATTTTACTGTACTAGCGAGATAACCGTTTTGTAGAATATTCCTTAATGGTCCAGCATTCAGATCTGAGGCGTTTCAAAACCGTCAGATTTCTATTGAATTCAAGAAATATTTGTATAACCCCGGAATGAACCTGGAAAATCAGGATTTAGGGAGATCGATCGTATGGGAAGCAGTCAAATGAGGATTCTTCTTGTGTCTGTGAATCTGCAGCAGGAGTTGATAAAAAAACGCTACCATACCGACAGACAACGACGACTTTCTGTAATGATTCTGTATCTGTTACAGTCATGATAAGAGAAGAAAAAGGGTTGTAATGGGTCAACTATTGTTATCGCTAACATCGTATATAAACATCTTATTCCTTAGTTGCAAGCTGGATTTAACGGTAATTTGAGGTAAGAATAGGCGTGCTTTTTATTTCAGTTACGTAACCCTCCCCACAGAGTTACTTACAATTTGTAGAAATAAAGGTTTCAAATGATTGTTATTTCCTGGATTCCTCAATACTGCCGAAATTTTCTTAGTCCGTACTTAAGTCATTTAATGGTATTGTCATCCTGATTTATTCCGCTTTAGCGGGATAAGTAGGATCTCGTGGCAACCGGAATTGATCGTTTCCAGCATGGCACCCGCAGCGAAGTCCAGAGAAATACTTCGAATCGTAATTGTTGCAATGTGATGTCAGATTATTCGGTGATAGCCAATCTCTGCGGAGAGGTTGTGAGAAAACTTATGTTTAAAAATGGGAGGTTAAATTATCTAGCTTAGCTTCATGTGAACCCGGTTTGTCAATCCACCCACCCCCGTTTCTAAGGGGGAAAATGGCGATAAAATCTCAAAAGAATACGGATAACCTGGGAAAATTAATCTAGCCTGTCTTGGGGTTTAGTTTTCGCACAGCCTCGAATGTAGGGAGGGGTTGGGGTGCGGGGCAAACCCTCACTTGGCCTCAATTGTCAGCCTGCCTGTTTTCAACCCTTTCGCAACGGCATCAAGATGAATCGCTCCTTTTTTGTCGTTCGATAAAATATAGATACGTGCCTTGCCCTCAAATACTTTATGATGATCCGACTTATACGGCTCAATATCATTGCTGTCGTCGTTTCCAATGCCGTCATTGACCCCGGCGCCGGAAACCGAAATCCTGATCTCGTTGCTCGCATACGGAACAACGATCCCATTCTTGTCCGTAACCAGGATTTTTACGCTGGCGATGTCTTCACCATCGGCATGGACGTCTGTACGGTCGCTTTTCAGGATGATCTTGTATGGTTTTCCGGCAGTTTGCAGAATATGTTGGGCAACCACTTTTCCATCCCGGTAAGCCACCGCTTTCAATTCACCGGGCCGGTAAGGGACCGTCCATTTGAGAATGGCATCTTTGGATTCACTTAGTCCTTTAGATCCCAATGACTTGCCGTTAAGATATAACCGAACGGAGGTACAGTTTGTATAAGCAACAACGGTCACGTCTTTTCCTCTAAATTCATCCCAGTTCCATCTTTCCGTAACATGTGGATATCTGTTTCGATTTCCGGTTTCCGGAGCAACACAGGCTATGTAAACCATCGGTTTGTGAGACCATAAACTCTGTCGGTAGTAAAAACGGGGTTTCCTGAAATCACTCAGGCCAACTCTTCCCGAAAGGCTGCTGCGGTTGGGGAACCGGCCGGCTTCACCCAGGTAATCGACGCCTGTCCACAAAAACTGTCCCGCAACGAAGGCATTGTCCTTAACCGCCAGCCAGGCCTGATAGGAACCGCCATTCTCACTCCCCATGATCTTCCTTTTGGGAAAATTCTCATGGTCTTTTTTGTAATACTGTTCCTGGTAATTGTACCCGACAACATCCAGCAAACCTGCATAGCCTGTCTGGTTGGAAAGCGGGATATTAGCAAGCGCAGCAGTAACCGGACGCGTTGTGTCAATCTCTTTCACATCATCATACAGATGTCGTGCTATTTTCGGGATTTGGTACGCTGCGGGCCGCCATGGTTTGTAGTCGGATCGGTTGGGATCGGTATAGGGATCATTCGGATAATCGATTTCATTGCCGATGCTCCACAATATGATGGAGGGATGATTGCGGTCTCTTCGCACCATATCCTGAATATCCTTCTTATGCCATTTTTGAAAGAAATCGCTGTACCCGTTTTGAGAATAATAGCTCCCAAGGCCGGCAGCACCCTTATCTGATCCAACGTTTCTTCCTTTAATCCACTTTTTCTTTCCGATCGCCCATTCATCAAATGCCTCATCCATTACCAGGAACCCCATTCTGTCGCATAATCTTAAAAATTCAGGTGCAGGCGGATTGTGACTTGTCCGTATAGCGTTGGCTCCCATATCCTTCATTAGTTTGAGCCTCCGGTACCATTCTCTTTCGGGAACCGCAGATCCAACTGCACCCGCATCGTTATGCAGGCACACTCCCTTAATGGTTACCGGTTTTCCGTTCAGAAAAAAACCCTTGTCAGCATCAAACCGGATCGTTCGGATCCCGAATAAAGTGGTATCCCGATCTTCCAATTGCCGGCCCGCATATATCTCGCTGACAACGGAATACATAGCGGGATGCTCTATCGACCACAGCTCAGGGTGATCCACAGAAATGGTCTGATCAAACTTGTATTTCGAATCCGGCCGGAAAGCCATTCTGGAAGAGGTTTGTCCGACGACATTCCCGGACGAATCTATCACAATGCTTTTTAAAGTGATTTCATGTTCCCCAGTAGTTGTATTTGCGATCTTTGTTATGATCCGGACCGTTGCGGAATTCTTATCCACGTGAGGAGTCGTTACATAGGTTCCCCAGTGAACTACACGCACCTTGTTTGTCACATACAGACGGACATGCCGGTCGATCCCGCTTCCGGTATACCACCGGGAGTCGGCCACATGAGAATGATCCACGCGAACGGCGATGACGTTTTTTTGATCCCCAAATTGCAGGTAAGGAGTAAGATTGTAGTAAAAGCTGATGAATCCATATGGGCGCTTGCCCAGGTAATGCCCGTTAATCCAGACCTCACTGTTGTCATAGACCCCGTCGAACTGTATTCCCACGCGTTTGGTTTGATCGGTTTCCGGCAGGGTAAACGTTTTACGGTACCAGCCGATCCCGGCCGGCAGGTAACCGGTGCCGCTGGCATTCTTCGCACTGAATTTCCCCTCGATGCTCCAGTCGTGCGGCACATTCAATAATCTCCACCGGGCATCATCATATGCCGGGTTGGCCGCCCCTTGCACATCCCCCGGATGAAACCGCCAGTTGAAGTCGAAGTTTATGGTTTGGCGAACCGGATGGGGCGGACTGATTTTCCTCGAGAAACCCGTAAGCAGAGTTAACGTTAACAATGCCGGCAGCAGGTAAAAGAAAATCTTTTTCATTGGTGGATATTGAGCTTCATGGTGATTTGACTAATTGATATCTATATAATCAATTATATCACGGCAAACCAGATGATGGATCATTCTTTCCCCCTGAATAAAGGGCGCGTAAAGAGGTGTCAAACGCTTCAACAAAAGACTGTCATCCTGATTTATCCCGACTTGTCGGGATAAGTAGGATCTCGTTCACAACAGGCAAAGATCAATACAGAGCTATTTAACGATCGTTTCAAGATGTATTCGGGATTGCCACGTCACTCGCTTCGCTCCGTTCCTCTTTTAGACATCATCGTTGAATTCAATCGCTCCAACGCTGTTTTCTTCGCCTCAAACTCCCGCAATCCTTCTGTTACCTGTGTTTCCCTGATATGGGGTATGACGCGCGGATCGCCGAATTCACCCAGTGCTTCTATCGCGTCAGCCCGAACGGTTGGATCATCCAGGCACGAAATGAGCACATCGAAAGCCTCTTCAGACCGAATTTTAGGCATGGTGTGCATCAGCATTGCCCGCGCAGACCGGTATTTTCGTTCCCTGCATATTCGAAGGATGTCCGGATAGGATTTCGGATCATCGATGACATACAACGCTCTTCCAACGACCCATCGCTGCGGTTCCTGCAGGGTCGGATCGTGCTGAAACAGATCGAGTAAAGGTTGTGTAGCCGTGGTCAGTCCTTTTTCCGTCAGAGCGATGGCAATAAACTCTTTCGTTCGGTTATCAGAGATGGGCAAATATTTAAGCAGGATATCAACATACGGACGGGCCGAAACCGGGCGGTTGACGAGCGTCTCAATGGGTGTAAGGGTTGTACCGAAGCAAGAGGGTTCGGCGGGGGTACCGGCCTGGGTTAGTTCTTGGTTAAGTTTATCCAGCGAGTTCATTACTTGAAATTAGCATTTGAGTAATTAAATCCGAAAGTATTAATCTTCAAATATGTTGCAATTTACGTGAGGATTCGAAGTGAAAGTTCCTGTCTTATCTTACAATGATTTTTAAGATCTGGTCCCTATTTTGTTCAAACGTCATGGGCATCGGTTAAACTGAATCCCTGATTCCCCATTTCCCCGGTAATAAACCCTGAGTGTGTCATGAAGCTGAACATGTGGCTGATAATCATCTCGTTTTTCATGGCGGCTAACCCTCTGTATGCCCAGATGAAAACCGATAAACCTCCCCGTAATCTTGACCATTATATAAATCGTGTGTTGCAAACATTCAACGTTCCTGGCGTGAGCGTCGCGATTGTGAAAGACGGGAAAGTAATCCTCGCCAAAGGGTACGGCGTCAAAAAACTGGGCTCATCAGAACCGGTGGATGCGCATACACTTTTCGCGATTGCCTCCAACTCGAAGGCGTTTACAACAACCGCTCTCGCCCTGCTTGTGGAGCAAGGGAAGCTGAAATGGGATGATCCGGTTATCAAATACCTGCCTTGGTTCCGGATGTCGAATGATTATGTAACCAGCCGCATCACGATTCGCGACCTGCTGGTACATCACAGCGGACTGGGACTGGGTGCCGGTGATCTGCTCTGGTGGCCGGTTACCGATTATACCCGTGACCAAATCGTGCATCATCTTCGAAATGTGCCCCTGGCGACCGGTTTTCGGCAGAAATTCGCCTATGATAATCTCCTGTACCAGGTAGCCGGTGAAGTGATCAGCAAAGTATCCGGGGAGACCTGGGAGGATTTTGTTGCCGGCCATATTTTCAAACCGCTCGGGATGAACGAGAGTATTGACAAAAGCGAAGCAATCGTTCATCAAAAGAATGTGTCTACACCACACGCTAAGGTAAATGGCAGGCTGCAAATCGTAAAACCTTTCATTGATAACGTGACCGACCCGGCAGGAGGTATCGCCACCAATGCTGTAGACATGGCGAAATGGATGATCGTCCAGCTTGATTCGGGGCGTACGGCCGAGGGCAGGCAACTATTCCACCCGGAGAGCACAGTACAACTCTGGAGGATGGTCACGCCTATTGACATTCCCAAATATCCCAAAGAGCTGGTGCCGGCACAGATGAATTTCTACGGGTACGGACTCGGTTTTTTCCTGTCGGACTACCGGGGAGAAAAGTTGGTCTGGCACACCGGGGAACTTCGCGGCTATGTCTCACGCGTGACGCTCGTTCCGAAGTTAAAGCTGGGTATTGCCGTTCTGACAAACCAGGAATCAGAGGATGCCTTCAATGCCATCACCTATCACCTCCTGGATTATTATTTGCGAGCACCTTCTTATGATTGGATCAGTGCGTATAAGACATTGATGAACAAGCGAAATGAGACCGTTGCATCGTCGGTGAAAAGTTCGGAGGCGACACGCGATTCCACCGCAGGTCCTTCATTGCCGCTTGCTGAATACGCGGGTACTTACCATGATGCCTGGTATGGAAACGTAACGATCTCGATAGTAAAGGGACATCTTGAAATCCGCTTTGATCATACGCCCGATTTGATTGGTAAACTCGATCACTGGCAATATGATACTTTTATCGCGCGCTGGAACGACCGGGAACTGCGTGCCGATGCCTTTGTAACATTCGAGCTGAACCCCGATGGCACAATCAACCAGGTGAGGATGAAGGCTGCTTCACACGCAACCGACTTTAGTTATGACTTCAGGGATTTGTTGTTGAAGCCGTTGTCCGTGAAAGGGAAATAGAGCAAAGGATCCTGGTTAACTGGAAACTTTCGTATAATTTCAAGTTAGTTATTCTCTTCTTTTGACCGGCAGAAACGGTCGTTCGCAGCACCGGATCTGGCGGTGGGTATCTGCTGGGCTTCGCGCAGGGTTACCGGGATCCCAACAGGCAAGCGATTCATGACAGGATTTCTGCCACGGTAGTGCTCGATCTGAGATCAAAGACCATAGAGCGATATCGCTATCACAAAATAAAGGAAACAAAAGATGCTGGCAACTCTGAAATCGGTTAACAGTTCATCACTTAAAGTCTCACCGGAGAAGTAGCATCTTACGGACCTGATTGAAGTTGCCCGTCTTCAAGCGGTAGAAATATACACCACTGGCAATATTTTGGGCATCAAAACGGACAGAATGGATGCCTGCGGCTTGTCTTTCATTAACCAGTGTAGCAACCTGTCGCCCAGTCAGATCGTATACTGTTAGTTCTACATCACTTGTATTGGGCAGCTCATAACGGATGATCGTGTTTGGGTTAAAAGGATTTGGATAATTTTGATTTAAAACAAACCGCTGTGGGACGGATTTGAAATTTTCAACAGGTGTTGGCACCTCTGTTGGTTTGACAAGTGTGTACGAATTTGTCGTGCTTATTGCCATTTGCCAGGAATAACCATTGGGGATTTCAAGGTACTGGCCGATATTATTATCATATTGATCATATGTATATCGGATATGGTAAATATCATACCACGAATCAGAATATCCGTCCTCATACCACTGCTGATATAATTCCTCCGTCGTCAGATCCTTCTGGTTTCTCTTTACAATTGTCCTTGTGAAATTTTCCCATTCGGCTCCCATCCATATTTGGCGGAATGTGGTATCAGGCCGGCCGCTAGCCGAATAGTAATATAAAGTGCGGTCGACATTTACCCATTCCGTATTATCCATTGTTTTATATAGGATGCTGTCAGGATTGCCGGTATCATTTAGATAATATTCTGTGAGGCTTATATCAGCCCATTTGTTGTTAATCCACGATTGTGTCGCTGTGCTTTGATAGTTCTGGCGATAATTATACAAATAGCGTTTTTGGTTAACCCAACCCAGACCTTCGCCTAACCAATCCTGGCTGATGACTGATGAAAGTTGATTGCTTGCATTAAAAGTATATAGTGTTTGTCTAAGGTCCAGCCATTTTTCATTAAACCATTGTTGTGATATGATGCGATCAAATCTCCAGTTGGTATCATATTGGTATACTTGCCTCATAAAATTTATCCAGCTTCCGCTATTACGGTCCATTTGGAGGCTGATATATCCCATTTGGTGATGGTCCACATCATATTCCATATTCATCAGTGTGCTATCGACCCACTCCAGGGAGATCAAATCAAGTTCTTTGGTAAGTTGCTGAACAACACTCCCGTTATCATCGTAGGCCACATAATAACGATCGGCACTGACCAGTGTGCCGCTGTCATTATAACTATCAATACTGTATTGGTGCGTCTCGGAATATGCAAGCCACCATGGTCCTGTGCTTTTTAGTTTTCTCAGGTGTTCGACAACTGTTGCCAGGGAATCAATGATACTTTGGGTCGTGTCGTTTCCAAGAGATTTCTGTTGTACCAAGTGCGACTCAGGGGAAATTGTTGGCGGCAATGCCGGGGAAACCTGGGCATGCGATATGATACAAATGCCGAACAACAGCACACCTGACCAGATCATTCGGAATGTGATTTTAGTAAACATGACGTATCTCCTTATGATAGTATAGACGCAAGAGAATCATTACATAACCATGACCGGCGTAACGACTACACCGGATGTTGATGATAGTAAGTTGGAATGACTAACAGTTAGAAATCATTAGTCACGTTGCTGGCATTCAGTGGATTTGAATACCATTACACTTAAGTTTGATCACTTGATCAAGAGCATTTTTTTTACATGACTGGATGGGCCGGTTTGAAGTCTGTAAAAATATACCCCGCTTGCTAACCCGGCAGCATGGAATGGTATGCTGTGTTTTCCAGGTGATTGAACAGATTCGACCAGTGTCTTTACCAAACGGCCAGTTATATCGAAAATTTCCAGTTTGACATGGGTGGCCCTATCCAAATCATACTCAATTTGGGTGTTTGGATTAAACGGATTCGGGTAATTCTGGTATAAAACAACTTGTCTTGGCAGAGTTACAACCACATCAACAGGAGTCGGTACATCGGAGGGACGCGTTAAAGTATAGTGGAATTCTTCCAGGCAATACGTATCCCAACTATTAGCCAGTTTCTCTTCATAAATCTGTTGTATGATGTTGTTATAAGCATCGTAGATGTAAGTCTGACGAAATCCGTCAACCCATTGTCCGGACCAGTATTGCGTCAGGATTTCAGTAAGGAATGGAACCTGATCACTTGAATCGGCAGAAACATAATTGCTCGTTTGGCTGCCCTTTTGTGAAACCAGGGAATTGTCCGTTTTTGTTGAATCTGTTGAGTAGAAATAAAGATCCTGGTTGTCCGGAATCCACCTGGACTCGTATTCACTCCAGTATTCATAGTGGGTTTTTCGTAAAAGAGTGTCTTTTTCATACTCAGAATGAGATCGATACGAATTTAGCCAACTGTTATCGACCCAATATGCAAATGCCGTGCTATCGATTCTTTTGAAGGAATTATGCATATATACCGTATAGGTCTCCGTAGATATCCAATCGTTTAATTTCCATATTTGATGTGTTTTGCAAGTTTCCGTTTTATCTTCATTATAAGTGTATAAAATACGATCAGAATCCAACCATACATCCCACTGTGTATCCCAAAATTGATAAGTTACAAACTCGACTTGATCCTGAAGATCATAGGTAGTCAACAGTCGGATATCTTTAACCCAATATGCACCGTTCCAATCCCAATACAACTCTTCCGTTTCATCTCCATGAGCAGAATAAGATATTTGGACTTTGGATATTCTATTCCATTCCTTCGTGTCGGGGTTCCAAGTGATGATGGTGAATTCGGATAATCGTTGATCTGCATCATACTTGGCATCAGTCCTTTGATAATTGTCCCATTCCAGCTTAAACGGATCGTATCTCTGCATAAAGAGTATGGTCTCATTTCCCGATTCGTTGTATGCATAATATGTGCGGTACGCAGACGAAAGTGCTCCTTGCATGAAGTTTCGTTCATCCATTTGATAAAGCCACCAACTGTTTTCTGTGGCATTCCTCCTGATGAGTTTTCTCATCGACGAGACGACAGTATCAGTCGTGGAAATTTTATGCAAGTTCTTCTCATATTCTCCAGAGAAGTATTTCTGCAACGGTGCGGGAACTGATTTATACAACGGCTTTTGCGCCATTATTGGTGAGGTCAGACTCATAAGCAATACCCACAATCCAACCACACGGATTGATAGCGAGGTACTCATAATTACCTCCTTGATAATAGTTTTTGCAGAATGCCAATTAACATCTATCTGCTCACATACGTTAACAATAATATTGGCTTTATATGGTTATGTGTTTCTAATGATTAAAACCAGCTGATATGGAGAGGCTGTTCTCAAACAGGTGAGTGGTAACGGTTTATAGAAAAGGGGTAGACAACACAACAATAACCCGATCAGACTGTGGAGGAGTGTTTTGGCCGGTACTGGACGCTGGGCTTCGCGCAGGGTTACCGGGATCCTAACAGGCAAGCGATTCATGACAGGATTTCTGCCACGGTAGTGCTCGATCTGCTGCCGAAAATCATCGCGAAATATCATTACCATAAATCTCCGGAAGAACCGCTAACCTTTGAATCATAAATCAGATACAGGTTTTGTGATGGTTACTTGATGAGCACCATCTTGCGAACCTGGATTAATTCTCCTGCCTGAAGCCGGTAAAAGTAAACTCCGCTTGCCAGTCCATTGGCATTGAAAGAAATACTATGTCTGCCCTGGGATTGCTTTGACAGCACAAGCGTTCGCACCAGGCGACCGGCGACATCAAACACCTCCAGTCTTACATCAAGGGGCTGCTTCAACTCATATTCGATGGTGGTACTCGGGTTGAATGGATTTGGGTAGTTCTGATACAGTTTGGTCTGCATTGGTATCGTGAGAGGTGCTTCAACCGGTGTCGGCACATCTGTGGGACGCGTTAGTGTGTAGTGATATTCCTCGATATAACCCCTGGCCCAGATACCGGAATCCTTTGCTTCATAAATTTCCTGGAAGATATTCTGGTTAGCGTCGTATACATAGATCCATCGATAGGAATCAACCCAGGAACCGGACCAGTTTTGTGTCAGAATTTCTGAAACCTTAGAAGTTTGGGCATCCGTGCTGCCGGTAGAAAGGGTATCCGCAGTATATGAGTAGAGATCACGGCTTGATAAAAACCAAATACCGGTCGACTCATCCCAGTTCTCGTTCTCTACTTTTCTCAGCAAGGTATCCTTTTCATAAGAGTACGTTGCAAAATTAGATCTTACCCAGTAATAACCGTTGGAATATTGGGAAAAAGTGCTGTCGACCCTGTCAAAGCTATTATGCTTATACTCGACATAGCTCTCCATCGGAAACCATGTCCCTAAAAACCACACCTGGTATATTTCATAATATTCTGAATCGTCGGCATTGTAGGAAATGAGCAGCTGGTAATAATTGATCCAACCGGATGATACGGCATCCCAGTACTGGTACGTGACTGAGCTCATCCTGTTCCGGTTATCATAGGTAACTGAGATTCGTTCGTCCCGAACCCAGTTGACCCCATCCCAGATCATGTATATCTCCTCGGCTATGTCTTTGTGGAGAGTGTAAGACAGGGAAATCCTGGTACTCTTTTGCCAGTTTGCCAGGATAGTGTCCCAGGTAAGGATGGTGAATTCAGTCAGCAAATTCCCCGAATTGTAAATCATGTCCGCTCTCTCAAAGTTTTCCCATGTTTGGTCACTAATATTGTAGCGCTCCATCAGCATAATTACCGAATTGCCGTAGTCATCGTACGCGTAGTAGGTGTGATATCTGTCCGATAGCGTACCCTCCGAGATGTACTGTTCATCAATCTTGTCGAGCCACCAGGTGGTATCTGCGGCATTTATTTTTACGATTTTACCAAGTAACGAATGGATGGGATCTGTTGCGGTTGTTTTGTGCAAACCACTTAAATTATTCGTTTTTGAGATGTACCTTTGCAACGGAAATGGGACAGATTGGGATGGTTTCACTTGTGCCCGAATTGGTGTCGCAATGCTTATGAGTAATATTGCGAATCCCATAAGCCGGAATGATAGCCAGGTACTCATTTTTGCCTCCTTGAATCAAGTGATCAGCAGAAATGCAGCTGATACTTTAATTATACCAGTATAGATCTAATAATAATCGACCCGGGCAGTTAATTGTCACTAATAATCATGTGCGATTAATGGATGCAGCAGCTCCATTTTTAGTGTTTTTTATTCTGTGAATTAGCGAAAAAAAATTCTTATATATGAGCAATGCAGCTGATCTTGCGCATGTAATTTTCAGCATAGTCAGTCAGATTGCTATTAATATTTTGGAGGGAAATCCCATGATTGCAGGGTTGGATTTGGGCGGCACAAAACTTGCGGAAGCGATTTTTTCGGATGAGGGGGAGATATTCCACAAGGATGTACACGAACTGAAGGGTAGAGAAGGTTCCGGCGTCGGAGCTATGGTCGGCGAACGACTTGAAGCGTTGCTTGCCATTTCCGGCCACGAGGTTGATGCCGTAGGGGTGTCGGTACCGGGTATCTATTTTAAAGACCATGGGTCCGTCTGGGCACCCAATATCCCGGGATGGGAGTCCTACCCGTTGTTGTCTGAATTACAGAACGGCGCAGGCAGCAAGGTGAAGGTTGTCATCGACAGCGACCGTGCCTGTTATATCCTCGGCGAGGTCTGGCAGGGGGCGGCACAGGGACTTCGCGATGCCATATTCATAGCCGTCGGTACCGGTATTGGTGCCGGCATAATGTCTGACGGCAACGTCCTGAGGGGCGCTCACGATATTTCCGGGGCCATCGGTTGGCTGGCTCTTGACCGGCCCTATCTCCGAAGGTATAAAAATTACGGATGTTTTGAATATCAGGCCTCAGGTGCAGGGATTGCCAGGATGGCCTGCGATTACCTCGAAGATGACGGGGCGTATGCCGGGGTTTTGCGCAGTATGCCACCCGAAGAGATAACGGCAAAAGACGTATTCAACGCATATGGACGGAATGACGGGATTGCCAGACAGGTAATCAGGAATGCCGTCGAATTTTGGGGGATGGCGGCAGCGAATATGGTCAGCCTGTTCGATCCGGATAAAATCATTTTTGGGGGTGGGGTTTTTGGTCCGGCTGCAGATCTGATCGGCGATATACGTACTGAAGCCCAAAAATGGGCTCAGCCCGTAAGTTTTAAGAAAGTATCCATGGAAGTTTCCACGTTGAAAGGTGATGCCGGGTTGTATGGGGCGGGAATGCTGGCTCTGTCGGCACTGAAGAAACAGGAGGGAGATAATGTATAACCGAAAGTTGGTTTTCTGGGCTTCTTGCTTGGGGATGTTGCTTTTTGGGATAACGATGACCACACTTGGGCCGATTCTGCCTAAGATCATGCTTCGGTTCGGTATGGATAAAGCCAATGCCGGGGCGCTCTTTTCGCTGATGAGTCTTGGGATCTTGCTGGGTTCCTTGATCTTTGGTCCGCTTGTCGACCGGTACGGGTATAAAGAGCTGCTGATCGTGTGTTCGGTCTTTGTTTTGGCAGGATTGGAGGGTATCGCCCTGACTCCATCGCTGGGGCTGCTTAAAGTGGCTGTATTTGTGTTTGGTTTTGGCGGTGGCATTATCAATGGGGGTACAAATGCGTTGGTGTCGGATATCAGTGAAGAAGGAAGGAGTGCCGGCCTTGCCCTTTTGGGTGTTTTCTTTGGCATCGGTGCCTTCAGCGTGCCGCTTGTCCTTGGCCTTCTCCTTGATCATTTTTCCTACCGGACCATCATTGCAGGAGTTGGGTTCATTGTATTGATACCGCTGTTGTTTTTTATAGTAATTCGTTTTCCGGAAGCCAAGCAAAAGCAGGGTTTCCCAATCCGGAAAGGTGCGGGACTGCTCAAAGAAACCACGCTCTTGCTGTTTGGCCTGATCCTTTTCCTGGAAAGTGGAATGGAGATAACCGCAGGTGGATGGACAACGGCCTTCTTCAATGAAGAACTGGCCATGAGCGCCAACAGGGCGGTATACTTTCAATCACTATTCTGGGTTGGGATGATGCTGGCTCGTTTGCTTCTGGGTACAACTTTGAAAAGCAGCCGGCCTTCAAGATTGTTGTATCTCTTTATAAGCCTGGCTTTTTCCGGATCAATCCTGCTACTTGCAGGTAGGAGTCTGGTACTGGCGGCGGCAGGCATCTTTATAATCGGAGCAGGTTTTGCAGCCGTATTCCCCCTGATACTGGGCTATGTCGGTGATTTGTATTCACAGCTTTCCGGGACTGCCTTCAGTATCGTTTTGGTGATGGCCTTGACAGGCGGCATGATATTACCCTGGCTCGCCGGGGTGCTCGGGGATGCATACGGTTTGCGGACATCATTTCTGATTATCCCACTCAGCCTGCTGGTGATGATGGTTATTCTGACAATGGTATTACAACGATTTCGGGCAACTAAAAGTAAAACAGTAAAAATCAGGACATAAATATGGACATTTTGGCAAATAAATGGCTTGACAACGTACGTGGCGTCATGGATCAAATTGAAGCCACACAAATGGATAATATTAAAGCGGCAGCCCGGGTGATGGCCGATACGATTGCGGCGGAGCGGTGGGTACACACCTTCGGGTGCGGACACGCCACAATTCCTGTTGAGGAGATGTACCCGCGCATCGGGGGTTTTGTTGGATTTCACCCAATCATTGAACTGCCATTATCGTTCTTCACGCATATTCACGGGGAAATGGGCATTCATCAATTTCTATTTCTGGAACGGACCGAAGGGTATGGCAACCAGATTATGAAGAGCTATAAGTTTGATGAACGGGATACGATGTGGCTCTTCTCTCATTCAGGGATCAATAGTGTGAACATCGACGTTGCGCTGACAGCTAAAGAAATAGGGATGAAGGTGGTGGTTTGCGGATCAAGAGACGGTTTTAAGGATAAGGAGAGCCGGCATTCATCAGGGAAGAGCCTTTTCGATATCGCCGATGTGGTTGTTGATACTTGTGCTCCGGCTGTCGACGCATCCGTTGATCTGAAGAATCACCAGGACCGTATTGGTCCCGTTTCCACGATGGCTTTTACCACTGTTGTATGGATGATTATCACGACCGTTGCTGAAATCCTGGCCGACCGTGGGGTTAAGCTCTATATCCATCCCTCGCATAATGTGCCTGGAGACACGACGGCTCACGAGCGGCTCGATGCCGCATTGAGTGAATACAAGCGAAGGGTTGCCGGAGTATAGCGACTGGGAGTTGAAACCTCTTAATCGGGTAAACGCAAATTCCACCTTAAATCAGATTTTAGTCAATTTTATTTAATCAGATTAAACGGGATCTGGATCTTAAGCATAATGTTTCGTCCCGGATTCAAGGATGGTAAATCCCGGTACCGGCTTAAATGACTGATATAGGCCTTATTGAACAAATTTTTAATGATGAGATCCCACCGGATTGTCGTCCCTTCAACATTTAGTCCTGATCCCAAAAACACATTGGCCAGGGTATAGCCCTTGTTTTTCGGTTCGTGCGGGGCTAACCGGTCTTGTTTTGCATAAAGAACGGTCTGAAATGAAAAATGTGGAGTCCTGAAGACCCCTAACTTATCTTTTTGCAATTTAAATTCCAGGTACCCGTGATCTGCCGGGATAAACGGCAGGGGTTGATGCAGTTTTAAATTTTCACCTCTTACCATGCTATAACTGCCTTCCAGTGAGAGCCAGTTTGTCACTTGGGTCTGTAAAGACGCATCCAGACCACGCAGCCGGGCGTTAGCCTGCTTAACATAATAAATACGATAACCCGAGGCGGGATCAAACCGGTCGGTCGGATCCCCATAAATAAATTCGTTGATGGCGTTGTTGTAGACGGTGAGTTTTCCAACCACGTTACCTCTAATCCACTTCAGGGAAGTTTGAACATTGGTGGCCGTTTCCGGTACCAAATTGCGGTTACCAATATCATATTGATATGTTCCTTCGTGGGCAAATTCGGCGTACAATTCAAAAGCTTCCGGTGCCCGCCAGGCACGCCCGAGATTGGCAGACCATGATAGATTGGATGTTAAGTGGGCAACCGCTCCCAGGGCCCCGCTGAAAGCATGGAATTTTCTATCTGCAGCACTGGTAACTCCAGGTGTGTTCAGCACGCTCAAATTACGGGTGTCGAACCGGCCCCCTGCAGAAAAATCAAAAACCCCAAAATGGGCTTTTTCATATATAAATCCGGCAAAGTTCTGCATATTGTACGCCGGAATCAGTTTGTCGGGTCCAGGTGTCCGGTTCGATTTAATCATGGTTGACACACCAATCGTACCGTAAACGGGACCTATCGGATTATGATGAGCCTGTATCTTGACTGTTTCTGTATGTAGTTTGAAGTATTCATCGGGTTCGGAAGCAGTGGCTGAATTAAAATCACGGCGATCATTCGTCTGATAGCCCGCCTGAACTTCCAGCCTGAAATCCTTGGTTGGTATATTCGCATGCAGGTGTAACAGATTATTACTCAGAGGTGCATAGGCTGTAGATGGAGGCACATCATGAACCTGGAGATGCTGATAAAAGTGATCAAAATTCAGGGAAACAGTACCCCACGGTTGCGTTGTCCCAACCATAAAACTACCGTTGGTCATATGGAAGCCGCTATTGGAAAGGCTGCCATCCGGAGTATTTATGTCTCCGGCTGTTCGGTGACTTAATTCAGCCCGATACCCGAAGCGTCCGCTGGCACCATGTAAGGCAATGTCACCTGCTCCCTGGTTGTTGTTTGAAAAACCTTGCAGGTAGATATCCCCGCCCAATTCGGGGGTGCCGTTGCCAGAGGTTGGTAATGAGGGTCCGAGCACATTAACGACCCCGCCTAACGCTCCGGCACCGTAGAGTACACTGCTGGGACCTTCAACGACTTCGACATGATTTACCTGAAAAGGACTTATCACAGGACCATGATCGCCTCCCCAGTTTTGAGCATCCTGCTGAACTCCGTTGACCATTACCAGGACTCGTTGGGAATTGAGTCCATGTATAACCGGTTTGGCAACATCATTACCAGTCGTTATCAGGGATACGCCCGGTTGATTTTCGAGCGCACTCATAGCGGTGATATCGCTATTCTGCTGAAACTGTTTTTGATTTATAGAGATAACAGATTGACTCGAAGACAACGCATCGGTAGCCTGTGGGGTACCCGTCACCGTTAATCCGGGCAGTTCAAGATTACTTTCTTTGAGGACTATTTGTAATGATGAGGATGATGCACCAATAGTAATGTGTTTTATTTTTGTCGAAAACCCGACATCACTAAACTGTACGGCAAACGTACCTTGTGGGAGATCGTCGATTTTAAAAAAACCCTTTGCATTGGTTACGCCCCCACGTTCCAATGAGGCAATGTAAATTTGGACTCCGGGGATTGGCTTGTTTTTCTGATTATAAACATATCCGGATAGGCTCTGTCCAAATACCTGAATGGCTGAAGATAGTATGAGTAAAAAAATGAGCGATATAGATAATCTGAGTTGGGGGTATCTTTTGTACATAGTGTTCTAAAACTCTTAAGAAGACCTGGAATATCACGGATGCTCTAACAAAGAGTTTAAATCCGCAGTTCCCGCAGCAGTTTAGTTAGAACAGTGCCCGGAAAGCTAGTCTTAGAACTCAAAATTTATTACTCTTATGTACTTCTGAGGTAAACCATTTTTTATCTCGTTTCACCCAACCTTTGATCAGGTGCTCATGGATTCGCAACACAATCTCTGGCCGGGCCTTCCTTTTGAAGAATGGCAGGACACCTATGCTACCTTGCATCTCTGGACGCAGATAGTCGGTAAAATCAGACTGACACTGACGCCATGGACCAATCATTCCTGGCATGTGCCTCTGTATGTCACCTCGCGAGGATTGACGACCACATTGATTCCTTACGGAAGCCGTGGTTTCCAGGTTGATTTTGATTTTATTGACCACAAACTCCGGATCGAAACGTGTGAGGCTTTCAAATGGTCGATGGATCTGAAGCCACAAACCGTCTCGTACTTTTATACTTCCGTGATGAATGCCCTGGCCGCGATGGGCATGCCGGTAACCATCAACAAGAAGCCAAATGAGATCGTCGATCCCATCCCTTTTGATAAAGATGAGGTGCATAGTTCATATGATCCCGAGTGTGTCCACCAGTTTTGGAGAATCCTGGTTCATTCGGATCGCATTTTCAAGCAGTTCCGGACACGTTTTATCGGGAAATGCAGTCCGGTTCATTTCTTTTGGGGCAGTTTCGATCTTGCCGTAACACGCTTCTCGGGCAGAAAGGCTCCGTTGCATCCCGGAGGTGTTCCCAATATCCCTGATTGGGTTGTTCAGGAGGCCTATTCGCATGAGGTATACAGTTGCGGCTTCTGGCCGGGCGGTGGCGCCCTGCCGTTTCCCGTCTATTATGCCTACGCCTATCCGGAACCGCCCGATTTTCGCGAGGCTAATGTCCGGCTTCTTAACGCTTTTTACAGTGAAGATCTTTCAGAGTTTATACTTCCCTATGAAGATATCCGGACATCCGATACCCCGGATAACGATCTTATAGCTTTTTTGCAGAAAACGTATGAAGCCGCCGCGGATCTTGGGCAATGGGACCGCAATTCGCTTGAACAAGTGACCGCTTAATCTGCCGGCCGTTGAAAGGGTGATGCTGAACTGATCAGTTAACGGGTTTGATATCCAGAACCACAAAGGAATTGGATACCATTTTGGGACGTTGGCGACCCTTTGATGCCTTGGGTGCCGGTTCAAATCTGGCAGTAGTTGAATACAAATGATGATTTGCAGTATCAATAGTGATCGTTCTTGCACCAGCCTGAGTCGGAAGATTGCCCAGTACTTTAAAATGATTGTTCCCTTCCTCCTGGACTACCGTTAGGGTGCCGACGCCATTCGAACTGAATATGCGTTTTAGTTTCGGATCGAACGCTGCACCGTCAACATGTCCTCCGATCGGCAATGTGGTTATCACGTGTCCCGCGAGTGCATCCGATATTACCATCATTTTGTTATGGCAGACGCTGAATAAAAGGTGGTTGGATTTGTCGATAGCCAACCCGCTGGGACCCTCTCCCGGGGCAATTGACCACTCCCGTTCCACCTTCATCGTTTTTGGATTGATTTCGGCGATTTCACTTTTACTTTCGATGTTGTCATAAATATGTCCCCTGTCATCGGTCACCGCAAACTCCGGCTTACCATCCAGTGGAATAGTACCGATCACTTTTTCTGTTTTGGCATTAATGACCGTGACATTGGAGGTTCGCCCATTGAATGTCATTACCCGTTGTGTAAATGGATCATAAAGAATGCAATCCGGATCACGGCCAGTGACTTTGATTTTTCCTGTAACAGCCAGCGTCTGAAGGTTGAAGACAGTCACGGAAGCATCTCCACCGTCACTTATAAAGCCCTTGCTCAATTCCGGTGCTAACGCTACACCGTGGACACCGGGCGTATTGGGTATGGTTCTGATGAGTTTACCGCTATTGACATTGACAACCTGGATCATGTTGCCATGGGATACGAATAAGCGTCCGGTTGAAGCGTCAACATTCAGATAGTCCCACCAGGAATCACCTGGCAAATGGATCTTTCGGGATACAGCATAATCTTTTCTAGAGATCTGCGCCAAGAGAGGTGAGCTACAGGCAATGAGAAAAAAACAGGTGAGAAGAAAGAAGGATTTTTTCATGGTTCAGTAGAAATATGTTATGTAAGACAAGTCTGGATTGGTCGTAACCTCATCAGTGAGTTACACAAAAACGGTTGATAGTGCAAACAAATGCAAAGAGAGATCAGTTTTAATGACTAATATTTAATTCATTGTTTACTAATATGTTGTGGGATTCAAATATTAGAATGGCTAAAATATGGAGTGTAAAAAAATGTTATTTATCAGCAGAGGGAAAACAAATGGTTAGCCGATCAATATTGGATGATTTAAAAAATATTTCTCTTTCCATTTTCTATTTACCATCCAATTGTCGATAACAGGACTGTCAATGGTTGGGTTAGTAGCACTGCCCGAAAACGGAGAGATTGAATATTAGGAGAATCTAAAGTTTGCGGGTCGCCTACCGATCATTTTTTTGTTGAAAGAATCACAATTAGAAGAACAAGGATGTTTGTTATAATTGGAATTATTGTAGTTATCTGTGCCGTATTAGGCGGCTTCGCGATTGAGGGGGGGCCCTTTCTCGTATTAATGCAGTATGCCGAGTTTCTGATCATCGTGGGGGCTTCCATAGGTATGTTGCTTATATCAACGCCTTCCAGGTTAATTGGTAAGATCATCAAAAGCCTGACCGGTCTATTTTCGGGGAGCAAAGTCACAAAAGAGACGTACCTCGATCTGTTGAAACTCATGTATGACCTGTTTCAGATGGAGAAGAAGGATGGGATGGTTGGCCTGGAGAAGCACATCGAGAATCCGGAAGAAAGTGAAGTCTTTAAGCAATATCCTGATCTTTTGAATAACCATCATGTGATGGACTTTTTTACCGATACCATGCGTCTTATGATTGTCGGTGGTTCCGAACCTCACGATATTGAAGGATTGATGGATGCGGATATCGAGACCCATCATATTGAAAGCGCAAAACCGGGTATGGTTCTTCAAAAGATCGGTGACTCTTTACCGGGTATCGGGATTGTTGCCGCTGTTTTAGGTATTGTTATCACCATGCAGGCTATTGATGGGCCACCGGCGGAGATTGGTGAGAAAGTAGCTGCTGCTCTTGTGGGTACGTTTCTTGGCATTCTGCTCTCCTACGGTTTTATCCAGCCGATGGCTACCAATATCGACTTCGCCACGGAAGAAGAAGGACGCATGTTTGAGGCAATCAAAGCCGGCTTGGTTGCATTTGCCAAGGGCATGAAACCCCTTATCGCCGTTGAATTTGCACGCAGAACTATTTTCCAGGATTATCGCCCGTCGTTCAACGAAATGGAACAACATATGCGAGGGGATAAGTAATGGCGGAGAAAAAGGACGAAAAGCCTGTAATAAATATTATCAAGAAGAAGAGCGGCCATGGCGGGGGACACCATGGGGGGGCCTGGAAAGTAGCTTACGCCGACTTTGTCACGGCTATGATGGCCCTTTTTATCGTTCTGTGGATCGTGGGCCAGAGTAAAAAAGTGAAACAGTCGGTCTCACACTATTTCAAGGATCCCGGTGCTTTTATGAAAAGCACCGGTTCTGCTTTATCATCGGATGGCAAGATCCCGGATCTGACTAAGGCTGGAAAGGACAGCACGCTAACTCTCAAGCTGAGTGATATTACCCAGCTTCGTGAAGAGGGGAAAAAACTAAAAGAGATGATTTCATCACTGCCTGAGTTCAAAGATTTTAAAAATCAGGTGGAGATAACAATCACAAAAGATGGCCTGAAAATAGACCTGATCGAGGATTCGACAGGAGTCTTCTTCGACGTTGGTAGTGCCCGCCTTAAACCGAAGGCAATAAGCCTTTTGCAAATGATGGGATCCGATTTTAAGAAATTGCCCAACGGGGTCATTATCGATGGGTACACCGATGCACGCCCTTATGTCACCCAAAACTATTCCAACTGGATGCTCAGCGTAGACCGGGCAAATGCCGCCCGTAAGATTCTCCTGAAGGGTGGAATGCGCAACGGGCAATTACTGCAGATACGCGGATATGCCGACAGAGATTTACGGGAACCGAAACATCCGTATGATGCATCAAACAGGCGTGTAAGCATTGTCGTGGCCATGCATAAATCATCAGCAGATAGTATGGCCGGCAAACTCGGAATACCACCACCTGCGGAAGTGTCGACAACATCAGAATAAGCATTCGTCCGGATTCAAAGAATCCGGATGTTGGTGCAAGACCGGCTGGATCATATATTATATGAAATATGGAGACATGGTCAGCACCGGATGGCAGAATTTTTTAATTCCGAAATAAAAAGATCCCGTAAACTTGTTCGCATCACAGGCGCCTTATTAGAAGACGGCGAGCTGTTTTTGCAACAACATTCTCAGTTTGAAGAAGATGCGATGCCGGGGTATGGGGGTTGCCTGTTTACCCTGGACCCGGTAGATGAGTGCGACGCCCTGGTTGTATTTAACACGCCCCCACAATCCATTTCGGTTAAGGTGCCATACAATAATGTTTTTGCATTCATGCAGGAACCGGGACAGAAGTTTGTCCATCCCTGGATGTTCGATGGGTTGGATAGCTACTATGAGGTATACTCCCCGAAAAAAGAGGCATCGAATGTTATGGCAAGCCACGGATTTCTGGGCTGGTCGATCGACCGATCATTAAATGAACTGATCCGGATGCAACCGCCGGTTAAGACCCGCCGGCTGTCGTGCATGATAAGCAATGCTCATGTCTATCCCGGCCACCGAAGACGCCTGACTCTGATATATAAATTGATAACATCCGGTGTGACATTTGATTTGATGGGACGCGGATTTCGCAACATAGATGACAAATGGGAGGCTCTGGCTCCATATCGTTTTTCGATAGCCCTTGAGAACGCATCGATTCCCCATTATTTCACGGAAAAGATCTCAGACTGCTTCCTGGCCCGGACCCTTCCGGTCTACTGGGGTTGTACCAATCTTGACGATTATTTTCCACCTGAATCATTTATCCGGATCGACGTTGAAAAACCGCGCGAGACCGCTGCAATCCTGGAGTCTCTGGACGAATCCGAATATCTGCGGAGACTCCCCGCACTGGAAGAGGCACGGCGTCTCGTCCTCGATAAGTATAATCCATTAGCCAGGATTGACGAACTTTTGCGTAACCGGGTAACGGGAAAGCAAAAAGAGATCACCATAAATCCCATATTACCTGACCCTTTTTTGAAGCGGATATACGGGATCTTCATGCGGTACCGTAATTACAGCGCAGATTGGCTGTTGCAACGCTATCGCATCGGCCAAATGAGAAGATTTGCCGAAAAATCTGCTTTTTAATCCGAAATGGCACTGGATGAAGAGCATGGGATTTGCTATATACTATCCGTCGGCAATTACTTAAACAAAGGGAAAAGCGTGAAAGACTCAGATAAAGATACTCAAAACACCACCGGTCGTCCGTATATTCTCGCTGAAACAACGTGGGATGTCGTTAAAAAAACGGATTACGATGTGGCTATCCTTCCGTGGGGAGCCACCGAAGCTCATAACTACCATTTGCCGTATGCAACGGATAACTATCAAAGTGATTATGTGGCAATGGAAAGTGCCCGGAAGGCATGGGAAAAAGGAGCGAAAGTAGTTGTGTTGCCCTGTGTGCCTTTTGGAGTCAATACGGGGCAGTTTGATATCAAGCTGGATATCAACATGAATCCGAGTACGCAAGCTGCCGTGCTGAAGGACGTTGCCGCATCCGTGTACCGCGCCGGAATCAAAAAGTTTCTGGTTATGAATGGTCATGGAGGCAATAACTTCAAGCAGATTATCCGGGAGGTTGGAGTCGAATTTTCCGGGATGGTGATCTTTGGGACAAACTGGTGGCAGGTTGCCGATGGGAATCAATATTTCGATGAACCGGGGGATCATGCCGGAGAACTCGAAACCAGCGCCATGCAGTTTATCGTACCTGAGTTTGTCAAACCACTTGAGACAGCGGGCGATGGCAGCTCGAATCCGTTTACCATTAAGGCCTTGCGTGATGGCAAAGTCTGGACGCAACGACTATGGAGCAAAGCCACAAACGATACCGGTGTGGGAAATCCAAAGATGGCCACACCCGAAAAAGGGAAAAGATTTATTGATAAGGCGAGTGATGATCTGGCTGAATTCCTGGTGGATCTTTCGCAGACCGATTTAAATGATCTCTACAAAAAATAGACCTCAAAACGATTAGCAGATACCTTTTATGTTTGAAAGGAACTTCTTTTTAAGAGAAACGCAATTGCTGGCCCAGGCAGTGGGTGACGTGATTACGAAAAAGAAGAAAAAGGAGTACGATGAAGCGCTCCTGCAGGTGGATAAGTCGCTGGATCGATTCTTCAAAACCGATACGGATACCATCCAGGGGATGACCGAAGAGGAGGTGCTTCAGTTTTGTTATGAAGAGGGACAGTTCTTCAATGAGAAAGGACTGCCGCTGGCCGATTTGCTGACGGAAAAGGCGGACATCATGGATGACCTGGATGACAGTGAGTCGGCGATAGGATGGTATCAAAAAGCTCTGGCGTTATACCGGGCGGCAGCAAGTAATCCCGGGGCGACGATTCCACTCGATATTTATTCGAAAATTAATCGTCTCCAGGAATATATCAGTGATCTTAAAGGAGAAGGATAGAATTAGGGTTTGCAGACAGGTGCTTTATTTTTGAACGATTTTTAGATTATGGCGCTTCGATAACTGTTCAGAACACAAATCGATAGACAGTAAAAGCGCCGTAATGAAGGGGAGTAAAATCTTTATCAGTAATGTCACGCTGGAAAATTTCCTGGCGTTCCTGTTCATCTTCATCATTACCATAATCGTCGGCAATACCCTGCAGTTGCTTGTTCGAAAATCACTTGACGAACGGGTCTCCGTAAAAAATGCCAAGTTTGCTGGCAGGATCGTTCAATACGGGATCTTTATTGCCGGGCTGTCATACGGTATTTACCATGTTCTGCATCTCGATCTCAATGCCCTTGCCGCTTCACTGGGGATTATAAGCATTGCACTGGCATTTTCTTCCCAGCAGATCGTCCAGAATATCATGTCGGGAGTTATCATCTCCATCAAACGGCCAATCTGGTACGATGACTGGATTGAGGTGGGTGGATCCGGTGTGAGCAGGGTAAAGGATATCGCCTTAACACAGACTACGTTGCGCGGCATTGATGGCCGGTTGTTTCTCATTCCCAATTCAATGATGGTAAGTTCGAGTGTGACCAACTACTCCAAAGCAGGATTCATCACGATCAGCATTCCGCTTTCATTCCCTTCAGATACTGATTTGCAGCAGGTGAGAAAAATTATTCTTGATATTATTGACGGCCATCCTAAAATCCTTCCAAACCTGCCTCCGGAAGAAAAAAAGAATGCGAGTAATATTCTTGGATTGAACAGCTTTCGCAGATTATTCAGGGATGATGTAACCCTGCGATCATTTGAGCCGGAAATTCGCATCACCGACATCAATGGATCGAAAATATCGCTGGCTGTCAGTGCCTGGATACGGAATGTGAATGAACGCAGTTCGGTGATTTCGGAGTTGCTGCAATCCTTTTTTGAAGGATTTAATGCAAAGGGGATAAGAACGGTGTAATGGTACCCTGGCTGTCGCCGGTAAATCTATTTACACAATTTTATTTCTTTTTTCGGATAGCTTGATCATATTGGCGGGGTTACTCCAACAATTGGAATGGGCCTGTTGATCATGTGTGCCGGTGTGTTATATAATACTGCCATAAACAGAAATAATTTGGCTATGAGAATACAAGATATCCCCTCATCTATGAACGTTTTGAAGAAAACATGGTCTGGAATGAAACGATCGCTGCGCCCTCTTGGACTCTTTTTCTCGCTGTCGCTGATAGTAGCCGTTGCAACGGCTTTCGGTCAATCGATTCCAGAGAGTGCTTATTCCGGGATGCGCTGGCGCCTGGTAGGACCATTTCGGGCGGGATGGGCTACCGTGACAAGCGGCGTTCCGGGTCAGCCCAACACCTACTACTTCGGCGGAGCCGGTGGCGGCGTCTGGAAGACAGTCAATGCCGGGCGCACCTGGCAGCCGCTCATGCAACATAAATCGGCCTCGTCGATTGGCGCGCTTGCTGTTTCACTCTCTGACCCGAATGTCATCTATGTGGGAACGGGACAGGCGACCATCCGCTATGATGATATGGCCGGGGATGGCGTGTATCGTTCGGATGACGGTGGAAAAACATGGGAAAATGTGGGGTTGAAAGACAGCCGTCACATCGGAAGGATACTGATTGATCCGAAGAATCCCAATAGAGTGCTGGTTGCGGCATTGGGACATGCATTTGGTCCGAATGAAGAACGGGGCGTTTACCTCACGACAGATGGCGGAAAGCACTGGCAGCATGTGCTACAGGTAAATGACAAGACGGGTGCGGTGGACCTGGCATGGGATCCGAAACATCCGGAAGTGGTGTATGCAGCTATGTGGCAGATGCGCCTGCATCCCTGGCTCGACTATTTTCAGCCGCAGGGCGGACCCGGATCCGGTATCTACAAAAGTGAGGATGGCGGCGAACACTGGACAAAGGTTGGTGGTAAAGGATTGCCGTCTGGAGATCTTGGTCGCATCGGTATTGCAGTTGCAGCAGGAAGCGGTGGAAAGACTGTCTTTGCAACGCTCGCACAGGGCGCGCAGAGCGTTGCAGGTACCTCAGTCGGAGGAAGTGGTTTTTATCGCTCAGACGATGGCGGCAACACCTGGACCTTACTCAGTACCGACGGCGAATTGACCAACAATTACTTTTGCCGGATTACCGTGGATCCGAAAGATCCGAATAAGCTTTATGTGATGGGACGATCTATCCATTATTCAAATGATGGGGGACACCATTTCAGTATCGTAAAAGGATCACCGGGCGGTGACGATTATCACTTCCTGTGGATCAACCCCGATGACCCCTCACACATGATCACAGGTGCCGATCAGGGCGCCTGTGTGACCGTTGACGGCGGCAAGACGTGGTCGAGCTGGTACAATCAGCCAACCGGCCAGTTTTATCATATTGCTGTCGATGATCAGTTCCCGTATCACATCTACAGCGGACAGCAGGACAACGGAACGGTTGATATCACCAGCCGGGGCCCGTATGGGGTGATCGAGGAGCGCGACTGGCACCCGGTTGGCGGCGACGAGCGCGACTACATGGTGCCCAAACCCGGAGATCCCGGTCTCGTGTTTGGAAGCGGGCTCGGCGGACACGTATCGCGTTTCTACGAATCAACACGTCAGGTTGCGGATGTATCCCCATGGCCGGTATCGAGTTATGGAGCAGAGCCAACGACCGTTAAGTACCGTTATACCTGGATAACTCCGCTGGCTTTTTCTCCCACCGGCAACCATGCCATGTACTTCGGCTCACAGGTATTATTCAAGTCGACCGATGACGGAAACAACTGGCAGACGGTCAGCCCGGACTTGAGTGGCAAAAAGCCGGGATCAAAAGATCACACGAATCCTACCTTTGAACAGGCGAAAGATGCCGGTTACGGGGTCATTTACTGCATCGCCCCCTCACCTAAGGATCAGGATGTTATCTGGGTTGGCACCGATGACGGACAGATCCAGGTGACGACGGACGGCGGTCAGCACTGGGAAAATGTGACGCCCGATGCCGTTCCGTTGTGGGGCAAGATATCAACGATATCGCCTTCGTCGTACTCGACGAAAGTAGCCTATGTCGCTGTTGATCTACACCGGCTCGATCGTTTTTCACCCCTGATTTTGAAGACGGAGGATGGTGGTAAGACCTGGACAAAGATAGGCAACGGCATCCCTTCGGATGAATATGTGAGCGTAGTCCGCGCCGATCCCATGCGGAAGGGATTGCTGTATGCCGGGACCAATCGCGGTGTGTATGTATCGTTTGATGACGGGGCCAGGTGGCAGCCGCTTTCGCTGAATTTCCCGACAACCTGGGTGCGTGATCTGCAGGTGCACAACGGTGATCTGATCGCCGGTACGCAGGGCCGTGGCATCTGGGTACTCGATGACCTTGAGCCGTTGCGCGAGGTCGGATCGGCGATCAATCATATGCCGGTTCATCTGTTCCGGCCGGAAAACGCCTGGCGTCTGCGCCGCGACGAAAACCGGGATACCCCGCCGCCGCCATCCACGCCACTCGGACAAAATCCGCCTGCCGGTGCGGTCATCGATTACTGGCTCAAGGATGCCGTCAGCGGACCCATCACCCTGACGATCAAAGATGCGGATGGGCATGTGGTTCGAAGCTTTAACAGCGAACATATGCAGCATCACCTAAAAGCCGACCGCTACTTTCAGCCGGGATGGCTGGGAGCACCTGAAGAACTGCCCACTTCTGCAGGCATGCACCGCTTTGTTTGGGACCTCCGTTACCAGCGCCCGCCGGCTTTGGGTTACGGATATTCGATTTCGGCGGTCTGGGATGATGACACGCCGATTGTGCCTGAGGGAGCCATGGCACTTCCAGGCAATTATACGGTGACGCTGACAGTGAACGGCAAGTCATATACCCAGCCGCTCACGATCGACCTCGACCCACGCGTGCATGTAAGTATGGATGCTCTCCGCCAGCAACTGCATCTGGCACAGTCAGTCGATTCGGCAATGAGCGAGGCTGTTGAACTGCACGATAAGATAGAATCGGTATTAAAGAACGGGCATGTTTCGAAAGAAAATAAGGAGACACTCAAGAAAATTGCCGATTCCGGAAACCCGAGTCTTGCACGGGTGGCCGGTGTACTCAGCAGTTTGTCATCAGCCGTGAAAAGTGCAGATGCCGCACCCGCCCAGGGTCAGCAGGACGTGTATAATCACTACAGGCAGGAACTGAACAACCTTGTTTCCGGGTGGCAAAAGGTGAAGGGAAAGTTGTAATCCCTTTTTTACTGTACCCAATCAGGGATAAAGCTGCGACGCATCCAGAACCATTCGGGATGCGTCGCAGCTTTCATTATCACAACCTTTCAAATCTTGCCTGGAAGAAACGCAATTGTTTTGGTTCGTATACCATTTTCAAGCCTTTGATTTTCCTGCGGTTTTCATAAACCGCGAGCACCGATTCGGCAGTGACGTCCATGTGTGCCTGGGTGTAGACTCTCCTCGGGATGGTTACCCGAACGAGCTCAAGTTTAGGGTGGCGGTGTTCGCCGGTTTTGGGATCACGTCCGGCGGAGACGATGCCCCGTTCCATGGTCCGCACGCCGGAGTCGATGTAGATCTCCGCGGCAAGCGTTTGTGCGGGAAATTTCTCCTGGGGGATATGTTCCAAAATCTTTTTGGCGTCCAGGAAAATCGCATGGCCGCCGATTGGTTTCACAATGGGAATATCCCAATCCATCAGTTTCTGACCGAGGTACTCAACCTGGCCGATCCGGGAACGGAGGTAATCTTCCCGGACCATCTCTTCCATCCCGCGGGCCATCGCTTCCATGTCGCGACCGGCCAACCCGCCGTAGGTGTGCAATCCTTCATACACTACGACCATATTTCGTGCCTCGTCAAAAATCTGTTCATCGTTTAACGCCAGGAACCCGCCGATGTTCACCAGCAGATCTTTCTTGCCGCTCATCGTGGCGCCATCGGTATACGAGCACATTTGCTTCAGAATTTCAGCCACCGATGTATTTTCATAGCCTTTTTCCCGCTGTTTGATGAACCAGGCATTCTCGACCGCCCGCGTTATATCAAAAATGATTCGGATGCCGTACTTGTTGGTGAGTTTTCGAAGCGCTTCCAGATTATGCATCGAAACAGGCTGACCTCCCGCCATATTAACCGTAGCGGCAACACTGACGTACGGGATTTTATCGGCGCCCACTTTTTTAATCAGGTCATCGAGTTTCTGCAGATCGACATTGCCCTTGAACGGATGCGTCGAATCCGGATCATGCGCTTCGCTGATGATCACGTCGACAAACGTACCGCCTGCGAGTTCCTGGTGTTCACGGGTTGTAGTGAAATACATGTTTCCGGGAATGTAATCGCCCTTGCTGATCAGCAGTTGTGAAATGATATGCTCGGCACCACGCCCTTGGTGAGTGGGCACCAGATACTTATAACCGTAGTACTTGCGCATATTCGATTCCAGGTAGTAGAAATTTTTGCTTCCCGCATAGGCTTCGTCACCCAGCATCATGCCGGCCCACTGGTAATCGCTCATGGCATTGGTGCCGCTGTCGGTCAACAGGTCGATATATACATCCTCCGACCGGAGCAGAAAGGTGTTATAGCCGGCTTCTTCAATAGCTTTTACCCGATGTTCCCGGGTTGTTGTTTTCAGGGGCTCAACCACTTTTACCTTGTATGGCTCGGCCCAGCTGCGTCTTGATGGTTTTGGATATGACATAAAAGTATTCCTTTAAGATTAATTTCCGTTGACTGAATTTATCGGGTGGGGGGTAGAGTTTCAATGCCGGGAGGGAGGTTGGGGAATAGGGATATAAGGGAATATATATGGAGGACAGGATTCAAAAAATTGCAAAAGGCAGTGACATCAAAGTCAGTATCCTCACAAACAGCTTTTAATCTTAAGAACGGGCAATTCTTTCCCCCTTAAAAAAGGGGGCCAGGGG
>Ga0102953_1000366_pt1 | contig 32278 bp, 27 predicted proteins | sample SalPon2A_C_D2_MG_FD_78509 | JGI IMG/M metagenome (GOLD analysis project Ga0102953, IMG submission 78509) | Soil microbial communities from South San Francisco under conditions of wetland restoration - Salt Pond MetaG R2A_C_D2_MG | ecosystem: Environmental > Terrestrial > Soil > Wetlands | place... | reverse complement strand
GGACCGAGTTGATCGAAGGCCGACTCGGAGATGCCCCAGGGGATGCCGTGCCGTCTCCCAAAGCGCTCCTGGGTGTGAATCGCGGCCTCGCATCCCGCGGCGAGGAGCGACTGATCCGGCTGCTCCACCAGCAGGGAGGGCATCAGGTACTCGAACATCGTCCCGCCCCACGAGAGGAGCACGCGGCGCCCGCCGACCCGGCCGAATGGTCGGCCCAGATGCAGCCAGTGTCGCTCGGGGACGTCACGCTTCGCGATGGCCACGAGACTCGAGAGCCGAGCTTCCGATGCCAGCAGGTCGTAGTAGCTGTTGTCGAGGCGCCCCGCATCGACGTCATACCCGATGTGGAAGACCTGCCGATCGCGGTTGTACAGGAATCCGAAGTCCATCTCGGCCACGAGCGTTGCCGTGCGCTCCGCGACGGCGTGCAACTCGGTCAGCACCTCGCGTGCCCGTTGCGCCCCGTGCGCGAGCGCCTCGGCGTATCGCTGCCGTGCCTCCGGATCCGGGATCGACACGGCCGTCCATTCGGCCGGCGGCTCGGCCGCCTCGGCGAGCGTCGGGAATCGGTGCGGCAGCTCCGCCGGCGCCGCACCCGCTTCGAACGCTCCCGCCCATGGGGCGAGGGCATCGAGCTCGAGCAGGACACGATCCGTTTGGTAGCGCAGCCGCTCGATCCACGTACGCAGCTCACGCAGCCGTACCGGATCGATCGCATCGCCCGCCGCTTCCACGACGTCGGCGAGCGCGCGCTCGAGGGCCGGGATACCGTCCGTGCGGAGCCGGCGCGTCGCGGACGCGAGTGCTACGGGCGGCGTCGGTGACGCGTCGAGCCGTGTGGCGAACTCCTCCACCTCCCGTGTGAGCGTGGCCGTCTCGGGGATGTCGGGGGGCAGGCGCTCCACGCATTCCCGGAACACATCCAGGGTGTCCGCGAGGCCGCGCCAGAGTGCCGGCGCGACCACGGGGGCGCGTGCCAGGTCGAGACACCCCTGGCGCACGGCGACGAGCGCGGCGGCGAGGTTGCCGCTGTCCACCATCGAGATGTAGCGCGGCCTCAGGGGTTCGCGCGTTCGCAGATCCGTCCAGTTGAAGAAGTGTCCGCGAAATCGCTGCAGCTGCGCGAGGCCGTCCATCTTGTTGGTGAGTGTCGTGCCAAGTGAGCGCAGCCCGAGGTACCCGAGATCGTAGGCCGCGAAGGTGGACAGCAGGCCCAAGCCGATGTTCGTCGGCGACGTGCGGTCCGCGACTCTGGCGATCGGCGCTTCCTGGACGTGATCGGGCGCGAGCCACGCGTGATCGGGGCTCAGAATGCGTTCGAAGTAGAGCCACGTGCGACGCGCCACCCGGCGCAACCTCGCCCGCTCACCCACGGTGAGAATCGGCACCGCGCGGCGCAGGGGTCGGCTCAGGACGTGCGCGACTTCGGGGGCCACCAGCCACGCGAGCAGAAACGGGATCGCCGATGGGAGCGATGCGGGTGCGAGGACGAGCACCGCGCCGGCGCCCACGAGGCCGAGCGTGGGCGAGGCGGCGGTCTGGCGCCACACGACGCCCGCCCGCGTGGCATGCCGGAGTGCGCGCGCGGTGAGGGCGGCCGACTGCCATTCGAGGAGATGACGCCGCGTCACGACGAGGCGCGTCAATGTGCGGGCTACGGCGTCGAGCACCGTCGCCGCCTCGACCACGAGGAGGACGAGCGCGAGGAGCCACCGGAGTGCGTCGGTCCAGACGCCGTGCATCGCGCGCGTGACCGTAGGCCGCCACGCCGCGCCCGCGACGAGGCGGTTGGCCGACGTGGCGGCGCCGAGCGCGATGGGGATCGCGAAGGTCCCGGCGGCCACGAGCGTCCAGAACCAGGGCGATCCGGGAAGCGCGAGCCAACCCAAGACGAGCAACGCGAGCACCGCGGGTGCCGTCAGACTGCGTCGCAGGTTGTCGACGATCTTCCACCGATCGATCAGTGCGAGACGGTTGCGCGCGCGTGAGCCGTCGGCGAGCGGGACGCGCCGGCCCAGCCACGGGAGCAGTTGCCAATCGCCGCGCACCCAGCGATGCAGGCGGCGTACGTACCCCAGCACGTGCGACGGGAAGTCCTCGAGGAGCTGGACGTTCGAGACGAACGCCGCGCGGCCGTGGATGCCCTCGAACAAATCATGGCTCAAGAGCGCGTTGTCGGGCACGCGTCCGGCGAGCGAGCGTTCAAATGCCGCGACGTCGTAGATCCCCTTGCCCGCGTAGATGCCCGCGCCGAAGAGGTCCTGGTACGCGTCCGACGTGGATTGCCCGTAGAGGTCGAGTCCGGTGTCCCCCTCGAAGATCCGGGCGAACGGCGTCTCGCCGGCGCTCCGGCCGGCGACCTCGACGCGTGGCTGCAGCACGGTGTAGCCGGCGCGTACCCGGCCGGATGCATCGAAGGTCGCAGCATTCAACGGATGCGCGAAGGCGCCGATGAGCCGAGCGGCCACACCGCCCGGGAGCACGGTGTCCGCGTCGAGTGTGATCACATACCGCACCTGCCGGAGCGCGTCGACGCCGCCTGCCTCGACGACCAGGTCCGTGGTCTCGTCGCCGAGGAGCAGTCGATTCAGCTCGGACAGCTTCCCGCGTTTGCGCTCCCACCCCATCCAGCATCCCTCGGCCGCGTTCCAGCGTCGCGGACGATAGAGGAGCAGGAAATGGGCGTCCCCATCGGACGGGTACCGCCGGTTGAGGGCGTCCACGCCGGCCCTGGCCGCGGCGAGCAGCGGGGCGTCCTCGGGCGTCTCCGGTGTCGCAGCATCCGGCGCATCCGCGAGCAGGACGAAGCGAATCGCGGGATCGGCGTTGCCTTGATAGTTGAGTTCGAGCTGGCGCAACATCGCGTCGACGTCGGCGCGGATCGTGAGCAGCGTCGGGACGGCGACCAGCGTCCGGCACTCGGCGGGAACGCCGTCCTCGAAGTCGAGCCGGGGCAGGAGGCGCGGTGGAAAGATCTGCGTGACGAGCCAGTTCACGGCCGGCACGGCGACGCCAAGCGCGGGGACGATCACGAGCAGCGCCACCACGGCGACGTTGAAGAGACCGGTGCCGGCATCGCGTACGTGCAGCACCGGCGGCATCGCGAGCGCCACGGTGAGCGTCATGACGGCACCCAGGTAGCTCGCGGTCGCGTGGCGCTCGATCCACCGACGCCACCGCACACGTCGTGGAATCGCGCAGCCCAGGCGGCGCTCGAGCGTCGCCCGCCCCGCGTCCACCAGGAAGTATCCGACGTGCCGGGCCCGATCCGTCGCGGCAGCCTCACGGCTCAGGGCAAGCGCCTCCGCCGCAACGACGCGCTCGTCGGTGGCCGCCCACCGCGCGAGTTGTTCGACCACCTTGCGGTAGCGATCGCGCGTCGCGAAGTCTCCGCGCGCGTGCGCGCCGGCCGGGTCCTGACGCAGGAGCGCCTCGATGCGGCTCGCCGCTTCGACGAACGTCTTCCAGTCGTACGTGGCGATGCGCCGGAGACCGGTGACACACGCGGCGACCCGGGTCTCGGTGATCACGGGGGCGTCCACCGCCCCGCGCTCGGCGGCTCCCGTCGGGGTGCCGGCGAAGTGCGCCGCGCATGCCGCGAGATCCTCCAGAATCGCGAGGCGGAGCAGCGCCGGAATCGCCCAGAGCTCGCCGAGGGTGAGCGGTGTGCGCCGCTGATACTCCTCGACGAGAACCGCCCCCTGCGAGGGTTCCAGGAAATCGCCGGCGGCGCCGATCATGAGGCGCGCAAGCCGCCAGGCGCGTGGGAGGCCGACGTCGGGTGACGCAGCGCGACGCGGCAGCTGGCGCGCGAAGTGGCCGGGCAGATCGCGCTCCACGCGACGCATCGCGTCCGCGATGATGAACCAGTTGTCGACCAGCCACTCGACGGCGCCGGCCTGGGGCCCGCCCTCCGCCACCTCACGCAGCCGTGGACGCAGGGCATGGAGCCGACCAACGACGCGCCTGAGGAGGGGCGTCAGCGCATCGACGCCCTCCGGCCGGCATTCCGCATCCGCTGTCGCAAGCTCGATGACCGCCGGTGTGGTCGGGGTGGCAGTGGATTCCGTCACCGGTGATGGATGTCGGTGGTGCGCGCCGATGCATGCGGGGTCCGCGCCGTCGGTGCGTGCCGTGGCGCATCCTGCGCGATCAAGAGCGGACGGCGCGCCCCGGCGAGTACCTGCAGCGCGACGGCGCCGTACGGGCAGCGCGTGCTCATCGAGGCCCCATGCGCGGTGAGCACGACGAGGTCGGCCTGCTCCGTCTCGGCGAGATCGGCGAGGGCCTCGGGGACCCGCGATGACACGACGATGCGCGTGCGGATCAACAGATCCGGGCTCTCGAAACGCCGTTGCGCCTCGGCGAGGTGTCGCTCGGCGGCCTCGCGGTTCAGCATCACGAACCGTTCCGCCGCTTCATGCAGCTCGGGTGACGGCGGCTCCTCGACAATCTCCGGCACGTGCACGATGTGCGCGAGGAGCAGCTCCGCACCGGTCCGGCGCGCGAACGCGGCCACGGGCGCGAGCGTCCAATCACCACGCCGCGAGCCGTCGAGCCCCACGAGGATGCGCGTGTACTTCCCAGCGGGCGCCGCCCGCGCCGCCGTGTCATCGGCGACGGGCAGAATCAACACGGAGATCCCGGCGCGCGTTACGACCTTGTTGGCCGTTCCGCTGATCGGAAACTCCGTGCAGCCGCCGGCGCCGTGTGTGGTGAGCACGATCAAGTCGTGCCGATGGGCGCGCAAACTCTCGAGAATGCGATCGGGGGGCTGCCCTTCGACGACCTCCGTTTCGATCGCGACGCCGCGCGCGCGGAGGGCGAGCGCGAGCCCGTTGAGATAGGCGTCCGCCTCGACGTGCCCGAGACGGCGATCGATGATGTCCATGGGGGCGGCGCCGGCGCGGCGCCGCACCGGGATGACCCGAAGCAGTCGGAGCGTGGCGCCGAAGGCCGCGGAGAACGCCTCCGCGTGTGGTAGGGCGGCTTCCGCGAGGGCCGACCCGTCGAGTGGAACCAGGATATTCTGGAACATGAAGAGCGCCCCCATCCCAAGCCGCGTCTTCATTCCATACTACCGGTGGCGCGGGAAGGAATTCGTAAGCCGGTGCCAAAGCTTCTTCATCGGCTCCGCCGCGCGTATCGTTAGGTCATGTCCCTTCCGCTGCCGAGGTGTTCCATGCGTCCGTCATTCGCTTTCGCCGTAACCGTTGCCGCCGTGTGTCTGCTCCCCCGTCCCGCTGCCGCACAGCGCGAGGCGAACCGCGCCGTGCAGGGCGGCGGCGTGTTCGTCCCGGGCTGGACCGGCAGGATCGATGCGCAGGCGGCACGCGCCGGGCTGTCGCTCAAGGACGCCAAGCTCTCGGGATCGCCCGACTCGCTGCACGTGACCACGGGGCCGGCCGTCACGTACTGGAATCCGAAGAATGTCGCCACGGGGGACTACACCGTGACGGCGACGTTCACCGAGCCGAAGTACATGAACCTGAACGACCATCCGCATCCCTACGGCATCGTGATCGCCGGGAACGGGCTCGGGACCGATCACGAGAGCCTGCTCTACTGCGCGGCGTATGGAAACGGGAAGTTCATCGTGCGGGGATTCGGGCCGCGGACGTTTCACCTGAACGGCGGGGGGGAGACCAACGCCGCCGTGCACAAGGCGGCGGCGCCCGGAACCCCGGTCACGCAGGAGATCGCGATGTCGGTGCAGGGCGATTCGGTGCAGTGCGCGATCAACGGCACCGTGGTGGCACGCTACGCCAAGGCCGCGCTCGTCACGTCCGGCCGACTCACGTCAACGGATGGCGTCTACGGCATCCGCTTTGCCCACAATACGGAGGGGTTCGTCACCGGGCTCAAGGTGACGAAGCCGTAGGTCCCTTTAGGTGGCGTGGGGCAGCGCCGCGACCCAGCGCGTTGCGGCCTCGATCTCCTCCGCGCTCACCGCGTGCCCGCCCGCTTCCCAGTGGACGGTGACGTCCGCGCCCGCCTTCCGCAGGAGAGCCGCGAGGCGCTCCACCTGCTCGGCGGGCGCGATCTCGTCGGTGCGCCCCGCGCCAATGAACACCGGGAGGCCGCTGAGATCGGGAATGCCGTCCGGATCGTACGGGAGCATCGGGCTCAGCAGCACGGCGGCGCGGAGCGCGCGCCCGTGCCGGAGGAGGAGACTCGCCGCGATGTTGGCGCCGTTCGAGAAGCCGACGGCGACGATCGCGTCACGCGCGAGGCCGTAGCGTTCCGCCGCCGCGTCCAAGAACGCCGCGAGCTCCTCCGTGCGATGGGTCAGGTCCTCCTGATCGAACACCCCTTCCCGGAGTCTGCGGAAGAACCGCGGCGCACCGTGCTCCATCACCTTCCCCCGCACGCCGAGGAGCCCCGCGTCGGGGAGCAACGCGCGGCCGAGCGGGAGAAGGTCGTTCTCGTCCCCTCCGGTCCCGTGGAGGAGCAGGAGCGTGGTGTGCTCCGCGCCATCGCCGTTGGTGGAGGGCGCGACGTACCGATGGGTGAACTCGAGCATGTCGCGCGCGAAGGCGCTGCCGTCGGGTGTGGTGGGCAGATGAATCGGCGGCAACACCAGCTCGATCGCCTCGCGGTGCGGCTCGTATTGCGGAGGCAGCATCAGCCGTTCGCCGAGATGCTCGGGCGACTCGTCGATCGCGAAGCCGGGAGGATCGGTGGCGAGCTCGAAGAGCACGCCGCCGGGCTCGCGAAAGTACACGGAGTGGAAGTAGTTGCGATCGATGACCGGCGTGGGGTGGAGCCCCGCCGCGATCACGCCGTCGCGTGCGGCCAACTGTGCGACGTCATCCGGGACGCGCCACGCCACATGGTGCACGGTGCCTGCCCCGGAAACGCCGACGCCCCAATCACCCACGGCGCGGAGGTTGACGAGCGTGCCCGAGGCACCGTCGCCCGCGGCGAACCGCTTGATGGTTCCTTCCTCGTCGACGGGACGAAATCCGAGGGTATCGACGAGCACGCGTTCCGTCGACGCCGAGTCGTCCGCCCAGAGCGTAACGGCATGCATGCCCCGGATCGACTGCTCCACCTGTATGCCGGGACCGGCGTCCCACCCCGGGCGCGCCTCGGCCTGAGGCGTCCCCACGATCTCGAGCAGGAGGCCGTCGGGATCGGCAAAGGTGATGACCGTCTCCGCGCTCGCGCCCGTGCCGCGCTTCGTCGGACCCTGATAGGTGATGCCGCGCGCGACGAGGCGCTCGAGCCAGAATCCGATGGCGTGCGGCAAGACCGCGAAGGACGTCACGGCGACCTGTCCGGTGCCGTGTCGGCCCCGGCGGGCGTGAGGCCAGGGGAAGAACGTGAGCAGGGTGCCGGGGTGCCCCGTCGCGTCACCGAAGTAGAAGTGATACGTCTGCGGATCGTCGAAATTGACCGTGCGCTTCACGAGGCGCAGGCCGAGGAAACCGGCGTAGAAGTCGACGTTTCGCTGCGGATCGCTCGCGATCGCCGTGACGTGATGGATGCCGTGCACGCGGGCCATCTCAGTACTCCGCGGACGCGTCATCCGGATAGCAGTACAGCCACCGCTCTCCCGGTTCCGCGGATGCGATGACCGGATGGCCGGCCGTGCGGGCCGTGAGATGATCACAGATCGTATCGGTCATGTGACGCCCCGTATGGCGTGACGATGCCGGCGCGGAATGCCCCCCGTGAGCATCCGCCCGGATGATCTCATCGTAGAACGTGCGTCAAGTGGCGTCCGGTTCCCCGGGGGCCGGGAGCCGCGCGGGCCGCGCGGCGTGGTTCACCCGCGTGGTGTCGTCGCCGGCAGGACGTCCAGGATCTTGCGGATGACCTCCTTACGCTCCTTCAGCATGTCGCGGAACTCCATCCGTTCCGTGTCCGCGATCTCCATCCGCAGGTCGGAGAGGTGCTGCTCCAGCATCTCGCGCAGAATCTCTTGTTCGTGAGTGGTGAGGTCGAGTTCCAGTGACATTGCAGGCTCCCTTTGAGAGCCCGGGCCATCATGGCCCGGGGTGATCCTTCGTGGGATACACACCGATCCCCTCAGGGTTGCGTGCGCATCCGTGCGGCCTGCCGACCGCGCGTGAGGACGGCCGGGATCGCGATCGCGGCCGCGGCGATCAGCCCCACATCCTGTGGCACACCGAGCGCGAGGGCCGCCGCGAGCCCCACGAGCGCCCAGATCCCCGGAATGAGCAGCAGCCACCACGGCATGCGTCCCTTCACCCAGAGGAAGATCCCGAAGGTGAAGATGGTCATCGGGCACGGCGTACCGAACGTCGGCGTCGCCGGATACGCGTGACCGGCGAGGCGTCCGAGCGCCGGGTAGACGAGAAGCGCGTAGACGACGAGCGCCCAGCCGAGCACGCCGAGGACGTCGCGCCGCGGCGCGAATGTGACACGCGGATGCCCGAGGGCGACGCCGACAAGCAGGAGTCCTTCGAGAACGAATGCGACGCCGAAGATCGTCGCCGCCGGATTGATGGCGCGGAAGAACGCGAGGTGATATGCGGCGCCCGCCCAGAGCCACAGCACGCCGAGCCCGGCCGCGACCATGCGGCTGCCGGCTGACGTCCGCGCCCAGGACGCGATGACGACGGCCGCGGCGAGCGCGAGAAGAACCCACTGCGCGGGCCAGATGGCCGTGTTGTACCTGGTGAAGAGATCGAAGAACTGCTCGGTCGTGAACGGCATGACGCGCTCCTTGCCGCCCATCATGCCCGCCGCGCGACGGCAGCGACATGAAGTCTGAGTGAATGTTGCCTCACCCGGACGCGGATCGCTGGTTCCACGTCCGCGCATGCGACATCCTTCCAGGTGCGGTGTACGAGCGCATGACCGAACGGATTCGCACTTGCAGGAGGATTCCATGACCGCAACGATGACGAGAAGTGCCAAGAAGACGTCGATCGCCTACGAGACCGGAAACGATCTCCCGGAGAAGGTGCGCGGGCAGATCATCGACCTGTTGAATCAGCGCCTGGCGGACGCGATCGATCTCGCGAGCCAGGCCAAGCAGGCGCACTGGAACGTGAAGGGACCGGCGTTCATCGCGCTGCACAAGTTGTTCGACGAGGTGCACGAGGCCGTGCAGGAGTACGTGGACCTGATCGCGGAGCGGGTGGTGCAGTTGGGTGGGCTCGCCGAGGGCACCGTGCGCGTCGCCGCCGACCTGTCCGAGCTGTCCGAGTATCCCAAGACACCGGGCGATGGCGAGCGGCACGTGAACGCGATGGCCGGCGTGCTCGCCGAGTTCGGGAGCCGCATCCGCACGGCGTCCGACGAGGCCGGGGAGCTTGGCGACCAGGACACCGCGGACATCTGCACCGAGGTCTCGCGCGGCATCGACAAGTGGCTCTGGTTCGTCGAAGCGCACGTGCAGCGGCGCGTGGGGCGCTAGGCGTCAGGGAGTCTTGCGCGCGAGCGCGTCCACCTGGCGCTGGAGATCCCGCTCGACGGCGCTGAACGACGCGAGGCGGTGTGTCGGCAGGAGAGACGTTGGGAGGGGTTTGAGGGTCGCGGCGAACTGGGGAACGTCCGAGAAGGGCTTGCGTTCGGCGAGGCTCGCCGCAGTCCCGAGCGCCAGCAGAATCAGGCAGGTGATCCACGCCGCCGTCCAGCGCCGGCGGCGGGTCATCGCCGACGCAAGCGCGAGATGCCCCGCCACCAGCACGCCGATCAGCAGGAGCACGACGGCGATCCCGAGCGGCTTCGCGAGGGCAGTGTCGGGGGCGACGAAGGCGAACCACTCACTCACCGTGCCCCAGATCGCCAGGACGGCGAGGGCCGCGAACGCGATGGCGAGATGGCCGAGGAAGCGGAAGCGGTGTGTCACGACCCGCCCGGCGACGGACCAGATGCCCGCCCAGAGGATCAGCGCGAACATCAGGCCCAACGCCAGGTCCGTGAGGTCGCCGGTCGCGGAGCGCTGGTAGGTGCCGAGCCAGCTGAGCCAGAGGATGACGACCAACGCGCCGGCCGAGATCCCGAGCTGGGCCGCCGGCGTGTCCAGCCACGCGGGAAGCCGCGCGCCCGTCCGTTGCCCGCGCCTGTCGGGGATCGCGGCGGCGGGCGGCACGTCCGAATCCTGGAATCGGATGATCGTGTGACCGACGCGAACCGTCGTCCCGGCGGTCGTCGGGAACTCCGGCCGGCGTACGCCGTCGCCGCCGACCAGCCCGTTCACGCTTCCGAGGTCGCGAAGGACGAAGGTGCCGGCGCCGTCGGGCTCGATCCGCGCGTGGTGCGCCTCAACGTAGGGGTCGTCCAGGACCACGTCGTTGTCGTACGCGCGGCCAAGCGCGAGGTGCTCTCCCGCGAGGCGGTGCCAGCTGCGCACGTCGTCCGAGCGCGCGTCGAGCACTTCGACGATCAGCGCCATTGGAACTCCCGCAGGAACCGCGACGTGAGCCGCTGGATGTTCGCGAAGCTCGCTCCGGAGAGCGTCAGCGTCGAGACGAGTCCGGCGCGCCGCGTACCGAGCGCGGCGACCTTGATCACCCCGTCGTAGAGTCCCGCGAGCTTGCGATAGGCGCGGAGGCACAGGACCGTGCGCAGCGCCATCGTTCCATTCGTGAGGTTGCGGGTCGCGCAGCGCCAGCTCGTGACCTCGTCCTCGTTGCCCGACGGCGTGTTGTCGCGTGCGAACGTCGCCGTGTAGAGCGCGTAGAAGCGCGCGACGCTCAGTGACGTCGACGTGAGCAGCTCATGCGTGAGCTCCACGACGCCGGAGCTCTCGTCGCTCGCGAGATACACCTCGTCGTCCGTCGAGCAGCGGTGCACGGTGCGGACGTACGGCCGATTCCCCTCGTCCGGCGCGTCACCCCAGCAGCGGAAGAAGGCCGCCGGTTCCGTGGGCACCCGGTACGGGCCCAGATCGACGGTCTTCGTGGAGTCGGTGAACAGGCGGCCCAGGTACACGTCCTGGTACGTCATCATCTGGCGGGCGACGTCGTCGAGCATGCGCGCCGGCGGGCGGTAGCCGGACGCGGTCGCGCGGGCGACAAGGGCGATGGCGTCCGACACCGGCACGAGAAAGCTCAGCTGATTGCCCGCGGTCGAGACGTTGATGCCGACCACGCGCCCGTCCTCCGTGATGGTCGGCCCGCCGCTCATCCCCGGGTTGAGCGAACCCGTGAAATGCAGCTTCGGGTACAGGGTGTGCTTGAGCAGACCGTTATACGTTCCCTCGACGATCGCGAGGCCGAGATCCTCCGGATAGCCGAGGGAGTAGAGGCGGTCGCCCTGGTGCACCCGCGCCGCCGCGAGGGTGAAATGCGGCCTCGGTCCAGTCGGTGCCTGGAGCACGGCCAAGTCGTGGATCACGTCGATCGCGAGGATCGTTGCCGAGTCGCCGGGCGTGTGCCCGTCCCCGAACGCGATGTGGTATCGGTCGGGATGCTGCACGACGTCCGCGACGACGTGGAAGTTGGTGAGCAGATGGCCGGCGTCGTCCACGAAAATTCCGGAGCCGACGACCGCTTTCGCGCCGGAGCCCGCTTCGGACACCTGAATTCGAATCACCCGGTTCGCGAACCGGCGAAAGACCGAGGGCGTCGCCACTCCGCCCTGTTGGGCGGCCAGCGGCAGCGCGGTCGCGACGATCGCACTCGCCGCGAGCCCAACGACGCGACGGACGTCCATCGGCCTCAGCCCTGCTCCGCGAGTCCCAGCTTCTCCCGCACGAACGGCCGGACGAACGCCGCCGGCGGATTGTGGGCGGTGGCGAGGTCGTACGCCTGCTTGTACATGGCGTCGGCTTCTGCCTTTTTGCCCTGACGCTCATACGTCATCGCGAGGAGGCAGTGCATGAAGGGATCGCGCTCGTTCCCGCGCAGCGCGATCACCTTCGTGAGCTCCGCTTCGGCGGTCGCGAGATCCCCGGTATAAAGCGCGACGTAGCCCACGAGATACGGGAAGAACCGCTCCTGCTGGGCCGCCATCGCGGAATCGCCGTCGAGCGCGGCGCGCGCGGCGGCGATCTGGCGCTTCGCCTCGGCGGTGTCACCGCGGCGGGCCGCGATCCTGCCGAGGGCGTGCGCCAGCCGGAAATCCCAGAGGCTCCGGGGGTGCGTCTGTGGTGCGGGCTCCTTCGTGCCCAGCGCGTACCCCATCCGGTACCACTGCTCCGCCGCCGCGAGGTCCCCGGCGTCGATGCAGACGCGGGCCCCTTCATCGGCCCGCTCCCCTTCCTGATAGAAGGCGTTCTGCGGGTCGGCTGCCTCCTGCGTCTTCCAGTAGTCGATCGCCATCTGCTCGTACTCGAGCGTATTCCGGCAGTCTCCGTCGAACGCGTACGAGATGGCGATTGCCCGTGCCACGTCCACCTTGGCTGCCGGGTCGGTGGTCGTGTCCGCGACCTGCCGGAAGATCGCACGTGCCTCGGTGGTCTTGCCGTGCAGGTCGAGCTGCGTGGCCCGGCGTATCTCCGGGGCGGGTCCACGGCGCTGCTGGCCCGCCGCGGGAGACGCGGCGACGAGGCCGGCGAGCAGGAGACCCGCCGCGCGGGCGATGGTGACGCGAGAGCTCATGGGGTACCTCCCTCGGGCAGCGCGACCGCCGGGAGGCCGGCGGCCTGCCGCTGGGCGTTGAACGCGGCGAGTCCGGTGGTCGTGAGCGCGTTCCACCGCGCCATCACGGTTTGGGACTCCGTGCGCGCACTGTTGCACGCCGCGATCTGGTCGGCCGTCGGTGTGACGTCGGCGTTCTGCATCACCATCGCGGCGGAGAGCAACGTGTTGCTCAACGATTCCAATGTGGGTGGGCCCTCCGGCGCCCGACGGCGGAAGAAGCCGAACCCACGCGTCGGGGGCGTGGGCGCCGGCGCGAGCGATTCGACCTGTGCTTTGAACGCATCCACCCCGCTCCCGCTCAGCGTGTCGAGCACGGCGGCGAGCGCGCGACCCTGCACCAGGGCGCCGTGCGCCGCGACCGCGCCGTCGTACATCTCCGTGGAGAGCGAGGCGAGCAAGGCGAGACCGGCCGCCGGTGTCCTCACCCGCGGATCGAGCTTGAGGGTGAGGGGCTGCGTGAAGGAGACGCCGTCCACGGTGAGGCGCACCGTGTACTGTCCCGGCGGCGCCCACGGCGCGTTGACCGAGGGGTACGTGCGGTGCGGGACGGCACCGGTGGCACCGCCCTCACCGCGCGGCCCGCGCTCGCCGATCGGGTCGAAATGCAGGTCCCAGCTGAAGCGGTGCATGCCCGCCTTCGTCGAGAGCGGCATCTGCGGCGCCGCCCAGTAGAGCGGAACCGAGCAATCGGTGGCGTCCGGATTCCGCTGGCAGACTTCCCGATTATAGGCCGCGGGATCCAGGGCGGGATCGGGCTTCAGCATCGGATCGTCGCTGGAGTACGAACGCACCACGCGTCCGGTGGCGTCGAGAATGTCGAGCGTGATCGGGCCCGTCGCGCCGGTCGCGAGGTAGTAATCGATGATGCCACCGGGCGGCGGGTTCTGGCCGGCCGGCACCTCAGGCGGCCAGGGCGTGGGATCGTTCGTGCCGAAGCGGACGCGCACCGCGGTCTCCGGCTTGAAGAGATAGGCGACCTGAGCGGCCTGCGCTTCGGTGACCTGTCTGAGCGGGGTCACGTCGTCCAGGATCCAGAAGCCCCGCCCGTGCGTCCCCGCCACGAGATCGCTGCAGAGGCACGTCGTGTCGTCCTTGACCTGGATGTCGCGCACCGAAACCGCCGGCATGTCGAGGCGCAGCGAATGCCAGTGGTCGCCGTCGTCGAACGACACCCATACTTGCGTATCGGTGGATGCGTAGAGCAGCCCGGGCTTCTCGGGATCCTCCCGGATGGAATTCGCGGGTGCGCCCGGCGCGATCCCGTCGTCGATCTCCGTCCACGTCTTGCCGCCGTCGTGCGTCCGCCAGAAGTGCGGATTCATGTCGTCGATCCGCATCGTGTTGGCGGCCGCGTAGGCGGTGCGCGTGTCGAAGTGGCCGGCCTCGATGTTGTAGATCCTCGTCCAGGGCTTGATGGCCGCGGGCGTCACGTTGGTCCACGTCGTTCCACCGTCCATCGTCACCTGGATGTTGCCGTCGTCGGTGCCGGCCCAGATGACGTTCACATCCTTCGGCGAGGGAGAAAGTGCGGTGATCGCCCCCTGCGGGCTCACCGTGACGTCGCTCGCGTACTTCCCGGCGGTCGTGGGCACCTTCCACGTCTGACGCGCGAGGTCGGGACTGATGCGCGTCCAGCTGTGCCCGCGGTCGGTGGTCTTCCAGACGACGTTCGACGTGTAGAAGAGCAGGTTCGGGTCGATCGGCGACCACTGCAGCGGCATCGTCCGCACGTCGCGGTTGAACGGTCCGCCGCGCGGGCCCATGTCCGGCCCCACGTAGTTGGTCTGCCCCGTCTTGCGGTTGTAGAGGGAGACGTTCGTTCGCGCGCTGCCGTAGACCATGTCCGGGTCTTTCGGGTCGGGCGCGGCGATGCCGTACTCCTGGATGTTCACGGGGTGCCAGTCGTGGAAGGTGATCTCGCCATCCATCGAGCGGCTGTCCACGCACCCGGAACCGGAGTCCTGCTGGCCGCCGCAGACCCGATAGGGGAAGGCGTCGTCCGTGGTGACGTGATACATCGCCGCCGTGGGCTGGGTGTACCAGTTGCTCCACGAGACGCCGCGATTGGCCGAGACGACCGCGCCCTGATCCGCCACGACGAGCAGGATGTTCGGGTTGTGCGGGTTGATCCACGTCTTTTGATAGTCGTCGCCGCCCGGTGCACCGCGCACCGCCGTCCAGGTCCGGCCACCGTCCTCGGTGCGCCACAGGACCACGGACGAGCTGTAGACGACGTTGGGATCGGTCGGATCCACCGTGACCGTGGGGAGATCGCCCCCGCCGATCCGGCGAAGCGGGCGCGTGTCACGCGGACCGGCCGTGGTATCCGCGGCGAGCTGCCAGTGGTCGCCCCCGTCGGTGGACTTGAACAGGTTCACCACGCCCGTGGTGCTCGTCCGCATCCGGCCGGTCGCGTCCGCCGGAATGCCCGCGACCATCGCGTAGACGGTGCTCGGGTTGCTCGGCGCCACCGCCAGGTTGGCTTCGATCACCGCGGGAAGGCCGTCGGTGAGGCGCGTCCAGGTGGTGCCGCCGTCGACGGACTTGTAGATCCCACCGCCGGTGCCGCCGAACGCGCCGCTCTCCCGAAAACTCTCCTGCTGCTGCCAGAGCGCGGCGTAGACGATGTTCGGATTGGTCGGGTCGAGCGCCACGTCGTTGCCGCTCGTGTACGCGTCGGTGTACAGCACCTTCTGGAACGTCTTACCGCCGTCGGTCGAGCGGAAGATGCCGCGCTCGGCGTTGGGTCCGTACGGGTGGCCGAGGACGGCTACGAACAGGCGATCGGGATTGGTGGGATCCACCACGACGTCGGCGATCATCTGGCTGTCGTGCAGGCCGAGATGCGTCCAGGTCTTCCCCGCGTCGGTGGACTTGTACATCCCATCGCCGGTCGAGAGATCGGGGCGGATGATTCCGGCGCCGCTGCCGACGTAGATGATGTCGGGATTGGAGGGGGCGACGGCGATCGCACCGATCGATCCGGTCGGCTCGTGATCAAAGAGGGGATGCCACGTGGAGCCGTAGTCGGTCGTGCGCCAGACGCCGCCATTGTCGAAGCCGGCGTAGAAGACGTTCGGCTCGCTCGGAACTCCCGAGAGGGCCCGCGCCCGGCCCGCGCGCGGAGGCCCGATCGAGCGCCAGTGCATGTCGGCATAGAGCGCGCCGGATTGGGCGTAGGCCTCGCCGCCGGCGGCGGCGAGCAGGACGAACGCGAGGGCGACACGCGAGACGGCTGAGCGCACGGAGGATCCCTCCTGGATGTTGATGGCGTTGCGGGGTCGCCTGAACATGGCGCGGCGGCTGCCGCTACGCCACTGCGTGCCGCGCGCTGGACGGCGTACCCGTCGCACTCTACGTTAGCGGCCACACGGATCACCATCTTCCGGGAACCGCCGATGATCGACGTGCAGGGGCTGACCAAGAGCTATGCCGACGTTTTGGCCGTAAGGGATCTTTCCTTCGCCGTGCGCGACGGGGAGATCCTCGGGCTCGTCGGCCCGAACGGGGCCGGCAAGACGACGACGCTCCGCTGCCTGGTGGGCGTAATCCGTCCGTCCGCCGGCACGATCGCCGTCGATGGGCACGATCTGGCGACGGCGCCCCTCGAAGCGAAACGGCGGCTGGCCTTCATTCCCGACGAGCCGCAGCTGTTCGAGTATCTCACCGTGACCGAACATCTGCGGTTCATCGCCCGCCTGTACAACGTGGCGGATGCCGAGGCGCGCTCCGCGGAGCTGGTGCGGGAGTTGGAGCTCACGGACAAACAGGATGTCTTCCCCGACGGGCTCTCGCGCGGCATGAAGCAGAAGCTCGCGATCGCCTGCGGGCTGCTGCACCATCCGACCGCGCTCGTGCTCGACGAACCGCTCACCGGGCTCGATCCCGGGGCCATCCGGCGGATGAAGGACACGATTCGCGCGCAGGCGGCGAGCGGCGTCGCGGTCCTGCTCAGCTCGCACCTCCTCACACTCGTTGAGGAACTGTGCACGCGCATCCTCGTCATCCACCAGGGGCGGGCGGTGGCGATGGGCACCATCGACGAGATCAAGTCGAGTCGGCCCGAGCTCGCGGGGAAGGGGCTCGAGGACGTCTTCCTCGCGCTCACGGCACGGCAGCCGTGAGGCACCGCCCGATGACGACGCTCGCGTGGCTCGCCGGCGTCGGCATCCGCAATCAACTGCGTCGGCGGGCCGCGCGACTCAAGAACCCCCGCTATGCCCTTGGGCTTCTCGTGGGCCTTGCGTACTTCTGGTGGATCTTCGCGCGGCCCGGTTCGCCCAGTGCCGCTCCCCAGACGGCGTTCTCGCCGACGGTCGTCGCGCTCGCTCCCTTCGGGCTCGTCCTGCTCGCGCTGTGGTCGTGGATCGGTGGCAGCTACGAGCGGTCGCTCGCCTTCACCCCCGCCGAGGTGGACTTCCTGTTCGCCGCGCCTGTCTCCCGGCCCGATCTGATCCGGTTCAAGCTGCTGCGCGTGCAGGCCGCCCTCTTGTTCGCGGTCGTGCTCATCGGCGTCCTGATTCTGCACGGCCCCCTCCCCTGGTACTGCCGGCTGATCGCCGTGTGGGTCGTGCTCGCCGCGCTGAATCTGCATCAGATTACGGCGGCGCTCGTCCGGATCGGCGCCACCGAGCGTGGCCGTGCGGGTCTCCGGCGGCTCGGCATCCCACTGCTTCTGGTCGGGCTCGTCGCGGTGGCGGTGGTCTGGAGCGTCGCCACCGCGGCGGGGGGCGGATCGCTGGACGCGTTTCTGACGGCACTCGATCGGCCGGTCCCGCGGGCGGCGCTGCTGCCGTTTCGGCTGGTGCTCGCGCCGGTCTTTGCGCCCACGGGACGCGCGTTCGTCCTCGCCCTCCCCGGGGCACTGCTCGTGCTGGTCGCGCAGTACGTCTGGTTGATGCGGAGCGACGCCGCCTTCGAAGAGATCGCGGCCGAGGCGGGTCGGGCCCGCGCGCAGCGTCTCGCGGCGCTTCGGGCGGGACGCGGTCTCGCGGCTCCCCGGACGAAGGCTCCGCGCGCGCGGCGGCTCCGTCTGCCGCTCGCCCCGACCGGGCATCCCGCCGTCGCGATCCTCTGGAAGAATCTGCGCGCCCTGATCGTGGACCTGCGCACGAGCACGATCGTGCTTGCGTCGGTCGGTTCCGCGGCGGTGGCCGCGGTCATCGTGTGGTCGGCGCCGTCGGCCCGCGAGGGCGCGCAGGGCGTCGGCGCGCTCTGTCTGATGGCGCTCGGCGTGGCGACGCTCTTTGGACCGCGTGGAATTCGCGCGGATTGGCGGCGCGATCTGGCCAAGGCGGAAGTGCTCAAGACGTGGCCGGTGGGCGGGTTTTCGTTGGCGGCGGCGGAGCTCGGGGCCACCACGCTCGCCGTGGCGCTGCTCCAGTACGTCCTCCTCCTCGTCGCCGCGGCGACACTCCTCTTCGGTGTGCTCCCGCCCCACGAGATCGGCCCGGCGGTGGCCGGTGGCGCGGTCCTGCTGCTCGCGCTTCCCATCATCGACGGCGTGCTGGTCGGGATCCACAACGCCTTCGCCCTCCTGTTTCCCGCCTGGATGGCGATCGGCGCGGAGCGCCCCGGCGGGATCGAGCACATGGGACAGACGATCCTCACGACCGTCGGCGCGCTCGCCCTCTTCGTGATCGCCCTGATCCTCCCGGCGCTGCTCGCAGCGGTGGTCTGGGCGCTGTTGTCCCACGTTCCCCTCGCCGCCGCCGCGGGGGGAGCGCTCGTCGCGATCGTCGCGCTGGCCGGTGAGCTCGTGCTGCTGATCTGGTCGCTGGGGAAACTGTATGATCGGCTCGATCCGGTGGCCGCGGGGGTGGCGCGCTGAGCGTGGAGCCGCCGGCTGGACCCGGGTTCATCTCCCCCGACCTCCCCGGTTAGATTTCACCGCCCCGTTTGGCCATGGCCAAGGTCGTCCTTCCACGAGGCGAAGGTGCCCACGTGCGTATCGCGCTGATCGCTGAAGACTTCTATCCGCAGCTCGGGGGCATCCCCGAGCACGTACACCATTACACGAAACAGCTGCTCCGCCTCGGCCACGAGGTCACGGTGATCAGCTCCCACATGACGGGGGACCTGCCCGACGACGTCGAGTTCACGTATCCGGTGGTCCGCGTCGGGACGAGCGTCGTGATCTACGCGAATGGCGGCGTTTCTCGCATCACGGTGGGCCGTGGGCTCGGGCGGCGTCTCGAGGCGGTCTTCCGGGAGGGGCAGTTCGACGTCATTCACGTGCATGGTGCGATGGTACCGACGTTCGGCCTCGTCGCGCCCGAGGCGGCGAACCGGGCGGGGATTCCCATCGTCGGCACCTGCCACTCGTGGTTCCCGCGCTCGATCGGGTTTCGCCTCTTCCGGCGTCCGCTCCAGCGCATTCTCGAGCGGTACGCCGCCACGATCGCCGTGAGCCGTCCGGTGGTCGAGGCCATGATGCGCTACTTTCGCGCCTCGTGGGACGTGATCCCCAATGGGGTGGACGTGGAGTACTTCAATGCGCGGGGCAAGTCGTACGACATTTCCCGGCACGGCGGCCCCCGGCTGCTCTATCTCCACCGGCTCGAGCCGCGCAATCATCTGGGCACGCTCCTCGAGGCCATGCCGGGGATCCTGGCGCGCCATCCAACCGCGAAGCTGCTGGTGGCCGGCGACGGTCCGTGGCGCAAGTACTACCACCGCGCCGCGACGCGGTTGGGATCGAGCGTCGAGTTCCTCGGCCGGATCGAAAATCGCCCCGACCACTATCGCGAAGCGGATCTCTTCCTGTGTCCGTCCACGCGGGCGGCGTTCGGGATCACGCTGCTCGAGTCCATGGCATGCGGCACCCCGATGATCGTCGCCGACAATCCCGGGTTCCGCGCGCTGATCGACGGCGGGTCCGAAGCCATGCACCTTCCGCACGACGACCCCGCCGCCTGGGCGGCCGGCGTCTCCGATTTGCTGGATGATCCGGAGCGGCTTCGGGCGATGGGGGCGGCCGGCGTCGCCAAGGCCGAGACGTTCTCGTGGCCCCGGGTGACCGACCGCGTGTACGCCGTTTACGAGCGCGTGACCGGGGGCGCGGCTCGAGCGGTGCCCGCCGAGGGCGCGGTGCGCGCCCGGCGCGCGAAATAGAGGCGGAGCCGCCTTCGCAGGAAGAGCCGTCCCTCCGTGGCGGCGAGTCCAACCAGTACCTTCACGAGGCGCGGAATGGTGGCGTATCGCCGCCGGATCGGCCACTTGAGCCATTCCTTCGCGCTCACCTCATGCGACGGCCGCGGGTCGATCCGCTCGCGGACGGCCGCGAGGCGACGCTCGCGCTCCACCGGCTCTCCGAGCTCCAGGATCTCGTCCACCTCGGCAATGACCCGGCGTGAGGTCGCGATGCGACCCGCCAGATCGTCGTAGGTCTCCTGATCGATCATCCCGAAGTCGCGCTTCAATTCGGCGAGCCGGAGTCCCGCCTCGTAGGTCGCGTCCACGATCTCCCCACGCGTCATCGCGTCGGTCTCGAAGCTCAGCATGTGCTTCCACGTCGGCGCCATGATCGCGCGGCGGTGATCCTCGAGCGTCGTGCAGAACCGCCGGTACCCGAAGCGTTCCGGATGCTCGAACGCCGGACTTCCGGGATCGAGGAAGGGGCCGAGCGGGGCGATGAAGAACCAGAGCCGCCGGTCTGCGTCGAACCGGCCGAGGAGGCGACGGCAGTACTGCACGGCGTCCACGGCGTCGGCGTAGGTCTGCTTCGGGATGCCGACCATGAAGAAGACGTCGAGGCGGTTCACGCCGTGGCGCAGGGCGCTCGCGATCGTCTCCTCGACGGCCGCGTTGGAGCACGCGAACTTCCCATTCACGCGACGCAGCTCCTCGAGGTGCGACTCGAGGGTCATCTCGATGCTGAACCGCGGCACGGCCCGGGCGATCTGCCGCATGAAGGCATCATCCGCGGGGAAGAAGAGCTCGAACACCAGCTCGTTCCGCACCTTCACCTTGGAGAGCAGCTCGAAGAACCGGTCGGCGTGTGCCTTGCCGCCCTGCCGGAGATCGTGCACCAGGAAGATCGGCGCGTTACTGAACTGCTGGATGCGCAGGATGTCCTGGACGAGGACCTCGGGCGAGCGGAACGCCGGCTTCATCCGGTGGCAGATGTTGCGGTACGCCGTACGGGCGCCACCGCAGATCGCGCAGTTCTGGGTGCAGCCGCGTGCGGTGAGCACCGCGGTGATCGGATAGTCCAGCCAATCCATGCACGGGATCACGTTCGCGAGGCTGCCGTACTTGAAGACCGAGCGGATCACGTACGAGTAATTGGGCAGGGGGATGTCGTCGATGCTGTCCGGCACGTAGTCGAGCGGGTTCACGACCGGTGTGCCGTCGGCCGTCTTCCACGAGAGATTCGGCACGTCGGCCAGCGGATCCCCGAACCGGAGCGCGTGCATGAGACGGCGCATCGGCTCTTCGGTGGAATCGCCGCGCATCACCATGTCGACGTCCGGATAGCGGAGGAGCTCCTCGTGATAGTACGACGCCGAGAGTCCACCGAAGATGACCGGTGTATCGGGGTGATGCTGCTTGACCAGCCGGGCGAGCTCCAGGGCGCCCTGCGCGTGCGGAAGCCAGTGGAGATCGATGCCGAAGAGCATCGGATCCAGCCGGGTGATCTCGGCCTCCGCGTCGTACGCGCGATCCCGCAGCATGCGGTACGCCACGTTGACGATCTGGACGTTGAACCCCTCGTCCTCCAGCGTGCTCGCGATGGTCGTGAGGCCCATGGGGTACATCTCGAAGACCGGCGACGACGGGACGACGTCGCTGATCGGCCCGAACATGGTGCCCTGGTCACGAAAATCGTACACCGTGGGGGGATGCAGAAGCACCAGATCGGGTGCAAAGAGTTTCACCGAGAACCTCCGAACCGAAACGGCAGGGCGCGCCGCACGCGCCTGCAACATCGCCGCACAGGAATAAAGGAAGACTGAAGGGGCGGTGAGACTGCCGTGGACCGCACCCCTTGCGCGGCGAGCGGTCCGTGCGCAATCCTCCGCAACGACGGCGTCGGGACAGTCATCATGTCTGGCATCATTTCCATCGCGGTATTGATCGTGTGCTGCATCCTGGGCCTCGTGCTGGTCCCGCTGGGCCTGCCGGGACTCTGGGTCATGGTGCTCGGTGTGCTGGTGTTCGGGTGGCTCACGCACTTTGCGTCGGTCGGCATCGGGTTGATCGCGCTCGTGGTGGGGCTCGCATTCGTGGGCGAGGTCGCGGAGTGGTGGGTGGGCTTCCGCGTGGCCAAGAAGTACGGCGGCTCCCACCGGGCCGCCTGGGGCGCGCTGATCGGCGGCCTGGTCGGGGCCTTCGTGGGCGTCCCGCTGCCCGTCATCGGGAGCGTGATCGGGGCGCTCCTGGGGGCGTTCATCGGTGCGGCGGTCCTCGAGTACACCCGTGCCGCGCACGGGCGGAATGCGATGAACGCCGGGTGGGGGGCGGTGGTCGGCCGCGCGGCCGCGACGGCGCTCAAGGTCGCGATCGGCCTCGTGATCGCCGTGGTCGCGATCTTCGCCGCGGTCCGGGCGTAGCGCTCCGCGGCGCGAACCATCCGGCGTGTCGGCGGGTACCTTAGAGGATCCCCAAGGAGAGAGCATGAGGATGCGTCGGATCGCGCTCGTCGTCGCCGTCGTGGGGGCGGTCGGGTGCCAACTCCAATCCACCTTCTCGGTGACGGGCCCGCCGCTCATCACGGCGAATCAGACGTCGTTGACCCTCAAGGTCGGCGACTCGTCGCGGGTGGACATCGGGGCGACCGACGTCCTCGGGAACGTGATTACTCCACCCCCCGCCGCCTCGTCCCTCGATACCACCGTGTTGGCGGTCACGCCCGCCGATTCGGTCCTTCCCCAGCACACGAGCGTCTATGCGAAGGCGGTCGCCTTCGGGTGGTCGGGCATCCGCGTCATCCTGGACACGATCGTGGACACCATCCCCGTCCAGACCTACCCGGCGGGCGTTCGGATCGGGGCGCTTTCCGATACGATGGTGGCGGGCGACACGGCGCGGCCCTATCCGGTGGCGCTCGATCTCCTGGGAGATTCGATCGCCGCGCCGGCGGATTCGTTCTGGTGGGCGGGGATCCCCGCAGCGGTGCTCGCGGTGGATTCGGCGACGGGACGCACCGTCGCGCAGGCGGCGGGGACGGCGCAGCTCGTGTTGCACGTGGCGGGCGGCGCCACGGACACGGCGACGGTGACGATCAATCCGTAACAGCGGGCTTACTTCAGCACCAGGACCGGGCAGTTCGCGACGATGGCCACCTGATGGCTGATGGTCAGCAGGGTCTCTCGGGGGTGCTCCGGTTCCGGACGGTGCGACCCAATCAGAATCAGGTCCGCCTCGCGTTCCTCCGCATATCGCACGATCTCGGCGACACGTTTTCCGTACCGCACGTGCTGCTCCAGCAGCACGCCGGCCTCCTGCAGCGGGCGCGTGAGCGTCTCGAGCTGCTCGCGGGCCCTGGCCTCGAGCTGTTTGTAGAAGTCCGCCAGCTCGTCGAACGGCGCGTCGATCGTCTCGATCACGTGCAGGACGAGCACCTGTGCACCGCAACGTGCCGCGAGATCCTGTGCGGCGGCGATGGCGCGCGCATTCTTGGCGGTGAGATCCACCGGCACGACGATGCGGCGGAACATGGGACGCTCGCTAACTCGTGGGCGACGACTCCGTGGACCAGCGCTCCTCGATGCGTCCGAAGCGCCAGACCGCGGCGGCGATGACCCAGCAGGCGATGAACAGGGCCACCACGCCGTAGCCCATCATCTGGGGATCCAGATGGCCCAGGAGATCCCACACCCCACCGTGCAGGTGGAAGACGCCGTTGGTGAGAATCGACGCGATCTCCACGGTGCCGACGAAGAGGGCGACGAGCACCGAGATGCCCGTTATGGTGAGGTTGTAGAACACCTTCCGCACCGGGTGCTTGAACGCCCACGCATAGGCTCCGCTCATCAGGACCCCGTCGGCCGTGTCCATGAGCGACATGCCCGCGGCGAAGACGAGCGGCAGGACGGCGACCGTGTAGAGCGGGAGCGCCTTGCTGGCCGCGATCCCCGCGGTGGTGAGCAGACCGATCTCGGTGGCGGTGTCGAATCCGAGGCCGAAGAGGAAACCGATCGGGTACATGTGCCACGACCGATTCACCACACGGTAGAACCGGCCGAAGGCCCGCGACATCAAGCCGCCCTGCTTGAGCACGCTCTCGAGCTCGACCGGATCGGACCCGCCGCGACGCATCGCGCGGAACACGCGATAGACGTCGATCAAGACCAGCAGGTTGAGAATCCCGATGAGGTAGAGAAATCCGCCGGAGACGATGGTGCCGGCGTACCGTCCCACCGAGTGCAGGGCGGGGACGGCGTGCGTCACGGCGGTGGTGGCGAGCGCGATGGCGAGCGTGAGGAGCAGCACCACCGTGGAATGGCCGAGCGAGAAGAAGAATCCCGTCCCCAGCGCCGACCGTCGCTCCTGGAGCAGCTTCCGGGTCACGTTGTCGATCGCCGCGATGTGATCGGCGTCGAAGGCGTGCCGCAGCCCGAACGTGTACGCCAGCCCGGCGAGCCCGAGCATGAACGGATACCGGGGCGCCACCACGACGAGCGCGAGCCCCCACCCGACGAGGTGCAGGGCGACGACCGCGGACGCGAGCGCGGCGATGCGGCGTTTCGGTTGCGGAGCGGGTGACGGCATGGGCGAAAGGCGTATCCCGGAGTTTCCAGTGAACCTAGGGGCCGACCGTGAAGGATACATTAACTCCCTTTCAGGGAATCTTCGCGGCCGAACGCCTCACGGGACTTCGACCACCACCTTCCCGAAGCTGGCGTTCGACGCGACGTACGCGTGGGCCGCCGCTACGTCGGTCATCTCGTAGACGCGATCGACGACCGGTCGCACCTCACCGCGCGCGAGCAGCGGGAGCACACGCTCCCGGAAGGCGGTAACGAGCGTCGCCTTCTCGTCGGCCGAGCGGGGCCGGAGCACGGTACCCTCGATCCGCAGCCGTCGCGAGAGAATCAGCCCGAGGTCGACCTCGGCCGTACGTCCGGCCACGAGTCCCACGAGCACGAGTCGGCCCCGCGGGGCGAGCGCGGCGAGCGCCGCCGGGAAGAGTGCGCCGCCGACCAGGTCGATCGCGGCGGCCGCCCCGTCACCGGTGCAACGGCGCACGGCAGCCGCGAGATCTTCGCTCGACGTGTTGACGACGGCCTCCGCGCCGAGCGCACGCAGGGCGTCGAGTTTCGCGGGGGAGCGGCTCGTGCCGATGGCCCGCGCGCCACGGGCGGCCACCAGTTGGATCGTGGCCGTGCCGACGCCGCTTCCGGCGGCGAGGACGAGCGTCCACTCGCCCTCCGTGACGCGTGCGCGCTCGAGTGCGTCGAAGCCGGTGAGGAAGGCTTCCGGGACCGCCGCCCCTTCCACGAAGGAGAGGCTCGCCGGAATCGTCATGGCCTGGCGCGCATCCGTGACCACGTATTCGGCATACGCTCCACCGCCCACGAGGCCCATCACGCGGCTCCCCGGCAAGGGTGACGCGACGTCTTGCGCGGCCGCATCCACCACGCCCGCGTACTCGAGACCGGGGACGTCGGGCGGGACGCCCGATGGCGCCGGATAGTGCCCGGCGCGTTGCAGCAGGTCCGCGCGATTGATGCCGAACGCGTGCACACGAGCCCGAATCTCGCCCGGTCCCGGTTGCGGTACGGGGCGATCGCGAAGTGTCAGAACGTCCGGCGGTCCCGGCCGGTCGATCACCACGGTTCGCATCATGCCGTCTCCTCAATTGTGAAGATATGGCGCGGTTGAACCAGAGAGAACGTTGTGCTCCGCTTCATCCGCAGTTGACCAGTCGCCGATTACTCTCACCAAGTGTGGAACTCAAGCGCCGACCCGCCGCCGGCGGGAGCGCCGTATGTACGGAACGGGGAGGATACGTCAGATGAAGCACCCAATCACCACGTTGCTCGCCATGGCGCTCATCGCGGCGCCGCTCGCGGCACAGCGACCGGAGCAGGCGCAGCAGATGCGCCAGCAGCAGATGCAGCAACAGCAACAGCAGCAACAGATGCAGCAGCAGCTCCAGCAGACGAATAAGCAGATGGATCGCGTCATGTCGCAGATTCAGCAGGTGAATCAGCAGATGGCGCAGGAGCGCGTGCGTACCGAGTACCGCCAGATGGGGCAGAGCCTCGAAGAGGCCGGCTCCCAGATGCGCGAGACGCTGCAGCAGATGAGCCAGCTGCGGGCGGACCCGCAATTCCAGGGTGACCCCATCCGGCAGCAGGATCGTGACCGTCTCCAGGTACGGCTCCAAGACATGGTGCAGGAGATGGATCAGAGCTGTGGCGCGCTCGGAGACATGATCCAGCAGCGGACCCAGGCCCGGGACCGGCAGCAGGTCGCCGATCAAGCGCACCTGCAGATCCAGATGCGGCAACGCCTCCAAGAGACCACGCAGCAGATGGATCAGGTGATGTCGCGGCTGCAGCAGATGAACCAGCAGATGGTGCAGCAGCGCAGCCGCCTCGAGTATCGGCACATGGGCGAGCAGTTCGAGCAGGTCGGTCAGCGGGTGCAGAACGCGTTGAGCAAGCTGGCCGCGCTCGACCAGACACCGCAGGGCGACCAGGATCAGGTGCGGCTCCAGGATCGCGACCAGCTGCAGGAGCAGCTCCGCGACATGGTGCACCAGCTCGACCAGGCGCGTGACGCGCTCCATAAGCTGGCCGGATTGTGATTCCACGCGTGTCGATCGCGCTCGCGATCGCGTTGCTCCCTGTGCGGCCCTTGGTCGCACAGGGAGTGCACTATGAGGGAGCGGTATCCGTCTCCCGCGGTTCGTATCTGTTCTCGGTGACGACTACGAGCTGGAGTGTCTTGACCGGACTCGCCGTGGACTTCGGTCCGGTCACGCTCCGGGGCACGATCCCCGTGAACATACAGAACACCACGCTTCTCGCCGCGGGTATGGGTACGGGGATCCCGACGGGCGGAGGCGGTGACGCCACGCGCGCGCTGCAGGACTCCGTGAACGCCCGCAAGGGCAGGGGCTCGGGTGGGGGCATGATGGGTGGCGTCACACTGTCCCGCGAGGACCGCATGGCGCCGACCGGTATGGATACGGTGACCGTGCCACAGAGCGCGGTCATCGGCTATACGTCACACATCGGGGATCCGACCTTCCAGCTCGCGGTGTCGCCGCGGGTGGGTGATCGCACCCTGGTGGGTGTAAGCGTGACCGTGAAGGCGCCGATCACCGACACGACGAGCTTCGGCACCGGCGCCTGGGACGTCGGAGGCGACGTATCGGTGTCCCAGCAGGTGGGGGACCGGACATTCGTGGGCGTGAATGCCGGCTACTGGCATCTCGGCGATCTCCCGGATCTCGATCTCCGCGACCCGTGGATTGCGGGCGCGACGATCTCGCAGATCGTGAGCCCCGGCTGGGCGGTGAGCCTCTCCGGGTCCGCCGCCCGATCGGCGATCGACACGTATCCCGCGAGCGTCCTCGTGAGCGGCGGCGTCATGCATGTCGGCATGCGAGGCTCGGTCGGTGTTACCGCCGGTGTCGGCCTCTCGGACACCTCACCCGATTTTGCGCTCGGGGTGACCTGGCGCGTCGGTCTGGGCGGCGGCTGATCGCGACACGGACCTTCAGCAGATCTCGGGGGTTTCGACCACCGTGCCAGCTTCGAAAAGGCGCGGTGCTCCTGCCGCGCCCAATCTCCTGGAGGTGTTCGTATGGCCCACCGTATCGGATGGCTCGTCGCGGGCGCATGCGCAGCACTGGGCGTCGTGCCGATCGCGGCGCATGCCCAGGCTCCCAACCCCGTCACCGACGCGCTCCGCAGCGATCTGACCCGCGCGCAAAGCAATCTCGTCGGCTCGGCGCAGGAAATGCCCGCCGACAAGTACGGCTATCAACCGACCAAGGAACAACGAACCTTCGCGCAGCTCGTGCTCCACATCGCGGGGTCGAACGTGTTCATGTGCTCGACGATCGCGGGGAAGCAGCGCCCCAAGGAGGCGCGCCTGGAAGCCTCCGCGCCGAAGGACAGCCTAGTCGCGCGGCTGCGCAGCTCGTTCGAGTACTGCCACGCGGCGTTGCAGAACGTCACCGATGGTGATCTCGCCGGCGAAGTGCCCACCTTCGGCGGCCGGAAGATCAGCAAGGCCGGGGCGATCATGGGGCTGATCGAGGACTGGTCCGACCATTACGCCCAGGCCGCGATCTACCTCCGACTCAACGGGCATCTCCCGCCGACGGCACGGCACCGCGGGATGTAGCGCGCCCGGACGCGGGACCCGACGGGCGTGCCGCTACGGCTGATCGGACGGCGGCGGCGCGCCCGGCCCCATCATGGAGCCGCGTGCGCCGTGGTTCATCCCGCCGAAGGGACGCCGGCCCCACTGCCGGTCGAGTTGCTCACGCTGCGCCGGCGTCAGCACGTCCCGAATCTCCGCATGCGCCGACTCCGCGATGGCGCGGAGCGCCGGCAACGACGTCCGCAGAATCGAATCCGTCCGCGGCCGTTCCCGGTCGAGGATCGCGGTGATCTTCGTGCGCTGATCGGGGCTCAGCCCCAGCCGGTCGAAGAAGGGCGGTAGACCACGGGGACGGTTTCCGGTCGTGTGCATCCCGAACCCGGTGCGGGGGGGCGCGCGGCGGGCCGTGATGCGTCCGCCGGCGAACCCGGCCACCCCACCCGCGAGGAAGGCGATGAGCAGCAGGGCGATGCCCTGCATCCGCACGCGTCCGAGCGATTCGATCGCCTCGGTCATTGTGTGGTCTCCAGGCTCACGACGATTTCGCCGGGCGTCGGCAGGCTGTCACTCCGTACCCATCCGGCCAGCGTGCTCGGGACGCCGACAACCTCCGCGACCGTCGGCGGGGCGCTCTCGGCGGACGAGCCCCCGAATCGCAGGAGCGCCGAAACCGACGCAATCATGATCACGGCGGCCGCGGCGAGCATCGGCCGGCGCCACCGGGCCACCTGCTGAAACGCGGTTCGCGGGGCGCGGCGCGCCGCGAGCAGGGGTGCCGCACGGCGCGCGATCTTCCGCAGCGCGCGCTCGACCCGCTCGGGATCCCGCAGCGGATCGAGTGACCCGAAATCGATATGATCGTCATTCATGGATGTGCTCCCTCACCGCGGTGTCTCCCAAGCGCGCCCGCAGGGCCTTCCGCGCATTGAACAGGTGCTGGCGTGCCATTCCCTCCGACGTTCCGATCGCCTCGGCAATCTCGCGATGCTTCCAGCCGTCGAGATCGTGGAGGAGCACGACCTCCCGCTGGACGGGTGAGAGCTCGGCGAGTGCCTCCTCGAGGCGCCCCCGCAGCTCGCCGAGCTCGGTGGCACGCGCCGCATCGGCGTCGCTCGCCGGATTGACGACGTCCACCGGCGGCCCGGAACGGACGCGCTGGTACTCCCGGAGATTGTGCGCCCGGTTGCGCACGATGCGCAGGAGCCATCCGCCGAAGCGGGAGGGATCCCGGCAATCGTCGAGCCGCTCGATCGCCTTGATGAACGCGTCCTGACATACGTCCTCGGCATCCATGGCACTCCCACACGCGGAGAGCGCGACCGCATAGGCGGCGCGATAGTAGCGCCGCACCAGCGTGTCGAAAGCGCCCGCGTCGCCCACCCGCGCGCGCTGGACGAGCTCCCGGTCCGGTACCGGCGGCGTGTCTGCCATGACGTCGAATCTACGACAGGGGAGGGGGGGATGGCGTTAGTTGATGGAACAAGGCGCAGGGAGCAGGGGGGCCTCGTTCTCTGCTCCCTGCGCCCTGCGCCGCTCCTGCGGGCCCGTCGCTAAGAACGCGTGACCGTGTACTGCCCGCAGGCCGTGTACTGGATCGTCACGGTCGTCGAGGCGCCATTCCGCGTCGCGACCGCGGTCAACGTCCCGGCGTCGAAGCGCGGGGCATCGGTGCAGTCCGCGTTGTAGTGCAGATTGGGCTGGGTGGTCACCGACAGGTTCCAGGAGTTCTGGTTCCGCGCCCAGGTGGACGTTCCCGTGATGGACACGGTGCCGCTCGGGAGCGAATCCACCTTGATCGTTCCCGCCTGATCCGCCGTGAAGATGCTGTTCCACGTCCGGTCATGCGTCGCCGTGGAGCCATCCCCGTAGGTGAACTCGGTGTGGAAGCCGGTCTCGGAGCGCTGCAGCTCGGACGACGAACCGCTCACCATGCGGATGCCGTTCTCGAGTAGCGACCAATGCCTGCCGCTCACCAGACGCTGGACGCTTCGGGAGAAGTTGGTGTAGACCGTCTTCACCGAGTGGTCCGTGACGTCGGGGGTCGGATCGATGATGTCTACCGTCCCGTCGAGCGTGATGGTCGCCAGGGGGCGTGAGATGACGCAGCCCGAGAAGTCGATACGCACCGAGTCCGGCACGGCATCGCTATCGCTGTTGGTCGGCGGCAGCGGGCTCAGCGTCGGCTGGCACTGCGGCGAGAACGTCGGATTCGCGCTGCCGCCGAGCGTCGGGGCGGGGTTGAGTACGGCGCCGGACGTCGAGGAGAACGTCGCGCCTTCCACCATCGCGTCGGCCTCGTTCGCCAGGTCGGCGCCGAGCGTATCGGCTTGCGCCTGCGAGAGCGCCGGCGTGGGACTCGTGGGACTGTTCGCGCTGCTGCAGGCGGCGACGCCGAGCGCGACACACGCGCCCAAGAATGCCGTGGTGAATGCGTGTCGAGAGATCGTCTGCATGGTCGTCACTCCGTTGGGGTTCAGAACGCGGCGGTCTCCCGCCTTCACCGCGTTCGACGCTACCAGACCCACGGCGTTAACTCGCGGCGTTGCCGCACGCTGCGCGTGTGACGCGGCTCACATGGCATCGCCACCCGAGGGACATCCATGAGACGTGACGGTATGGAGGGAGGTAACGACTAGAGCAGGCGGCTCACCCAGTCACCGACAAGGTATCCGACGCCGGCGACACCGAGTCCGACCACGAACATGTCCAGGCCGGAACGGATGACACCGCGCCCCGTGAACACGGAGCGGCCCGCGCCCACCAGGAAGTGCGAGAGCATCGCCCCGAGGAACGCGACGATGATCGCGGTGCGGCCGGTCCAGAGAAAGAAGGGAAAGACCGGGATGAGGGCGCCGATACCGGTGGCGAGTCCCGTGATCCACCCCTCACGGAGCGGCGACATCGTGGGGTCGCCGATCTTCAGTTCTTCCCGGACGTGTTCCTGCAGCATCTTCTGCGGATCCACCATGACCTTGTCGGCCAGCGCGCGCGCGGCGTCCGGGCTCACGCCCTTCGCCTCGTAGATGATCGCGAGCTCGTCGCGTTCCACTTCGGGCATGAGCGCGATCTCGGCGCGTTCCATGGCGATCTCGTTCTCGTACACCTCCTGCTCACTCTTCGCGGCCAGGTAGCCGCTCGAGCCCATGGACAGAGCATCGGCGATGAGTCCCGCCACCCCGGCGAGGATCACCGTCTGGTGTTGTGTGGCGGCGGTCGCGCCGATGACGCCGGCTACCAGCCCGAAGTTCGCGGTGAGCCCGTCGTTGAATCCGTAGATCACGTTTCGGAGCAAACCGCCGGACTCCGTCTTGTGCCACGGCTCGCCGGGACGCTCGGCGATCCCGGCGAGGGTCGCTGCGTGCTCCGCACTTTCGCGCGCGAGACGCAGCGCCTCGCGCTTGCCGGGCGCACCCTCGGCGGTGGTCTGATGCAGGTCGAGGTATCCCTTCACCTCGCGTCCTTCTTCTTCCAGCAGCATGGGGAGCAGCACGTGCGGGCCGAAGGTGCGACCCACCCAGGCCCGTAGCCGAGCCGACCCGCTCGGCCGGTGTGCGCCCGGCTCATGCCCGTGGTCCCGCAGCAGCCGGGCCCAGATCTCGACGTGGCGATCTTCGACGCCGGCGAGGCGCTCGTAGATGCCGCGCCGTTTCTCGTCGTGCTCCGCGTCGGCCATGACCCGGTAGAGGTAGGCGGCATCCGCTTCGTCCTGCCAGTGGTGCTGGAAGGTGGCGGGGTCGAACACGGGTTGTTGGGTGGTGGTCATCGAGTCAATCTACCGCAGTGTGGCCGACTCGACGATCGCGACGCCGAGCGATGCAAGCGCGGCACGCACGGCATCGTCGGTCTTGGGGTCCACGGCACGCGTGAGGTCCCAGAGGAATCGCACCCGAAATCCCGCGCGCGCCGCGTCCTCGGCAGTCCATTTCACGCAGATGTCCCGTGCCAGTCCGCACACGGCGATCTCCTCGATCCCGCGTTCGCGCAGATAGCCGCCGAGGCCCGTGGGCGGGCGGGCGCCGTCCGGGTCCCAGTTGTTGCGAAATCCGCTGTAGGAATCGACGCGGGGGTCGGTGCCCTTCCGAATGATCACCGAGATGCGCTCCCACGGCACGTCGGGATGGAGCTCCGCGCCGGGCGTGCCCTGGACACAGTGGTCGGGCCAGAGCATCTGGTCGTGTCCGTAGAGGGGAATTGTCTCCATGGGCCGGCGCCCGGCGTGGCTGCTCGCGAACGAGACGTGCCCCCGCGGATGCCAGTCTTGCGTGGCCACGTACAGCCCGAAGGGGTCCGCCTCCATGAGCTCCCGGAGGGGAGCGAGGATGGCGTCACCCTCAGTCACGGGGAGCGCGCCCCCGGGCATGAAGTCGGGCTGGATGTCGACGAGAACGAGCGCGGACTGACGGCGAGTCATCTTCCTGCCAGTGCGG